>ULSH01036372.1_pt1 | contig 13449 bp, 10 predicted proteins | sample 1956151 | NCBI WGS metagenome assembly ULSH01 (sample SAMEA4835702, study PRJEB28245) | human gut metagenome | biome: gut microbiome; material: fecal sample | place: Denmark | collected 2008 | reverse complement strand
CGGATGGATTGTTATAGAGATGATAGAGGATTAAGTCGCAGAATAGATCCTGCGAAATCTGGACGTTTTTTGATGAAAGTTTCTATTCATTCCATTTCAAATGATAAAAAAGTTTGACATAGAAAAGGACAGGATAATATACCCTGTCCGAGAAGAAAAACTTTAATCAGTTATATTCCATAGCTCTTTCAAACGGCTTACAGTGAAATCCCACCTGTTATTCTTTGACCTGCAGACAATATTCTGATTGCAGAAAAAACCAGTTTCATTGACGGCTTCTTGTTTGTTTACAGTATGAATCCATTTAACTTTGACGATATGTTCTTCGAAATCAGGATCTTCTGAAGAATATAGATAGTCTCCTTGCAGAGAAAGCTCACTTAGTTTCTTTTGAATACCATCTTCGGGGAAAGTGATACTTTTGGCAGACTGAGAAGGTTCGGTTACGATGCCGACACCGACATATCCTGTTTTTGGAATATAGACCCAAATGCGGTCATTAGGAGATAGAGAATTTAGGGGTCGAGTATACCAACTACCACCTCCGGCAGAAATGAAACCGTATTTTTTCGCATCTTCCCATTTTCGATGTCCTTCGCCAAAAGAAATGTAACATTCACCATTCCATGATCGTTTCTTTTGAGATTCAGGGGGAAGGTCTTCGATATCTTCCTCAAACCATGTACGACTGATAATACGCTGATCTCCACATTGATATACGCGAAAGAAGAGAATATTAATATCAACCAGATAAGTGTTTCTTAAAAAGCGAATAATGCGCTCTGTACCGCTATCCATTTGGGAAGCGACGATAACCATTTTAACATTTTGGTTAATATTAGATTCTTCGAGAGAAATCCCGAATTTATGCTGATATGCATCACCAAGCGTTTCTTTACCATCCGTAAATTTCAAATACTCCTGTGCGATATCTTCAATGGGCATATTGGAAACGCTGGCTGCGTAGTCGATGACTTGCGCTGTAACTTCTCGAGGTGTTAAATCTTTTTTTAATTCAACTACAACCATGTCGCCGTCGTGATCAACACAAAGGATATCAATGAATTTTCCGGCAGCAGTTTTAACCTGACGGTTAATTACGAGCCAATTTTTGTTTAAAACTGAAATGTTTTTACATATTAGGTTTTCTAATTCGTTTTCGGAAGAAAGGTCGGCATTTTCTAAAGGTTTTTGGTGATCCAAAGACCAAATCATTTGTTGAAATGACATGAGAAACCTCCCTAAGACTGTGTGTTTTTTCTTTCTAAATAGTATAACGTAAGAAGATGTGAAGGACAAGAGTAAAAAATTAAAAGAGCTACCCGATTCAATCATTGAATCAGATAGCTCTCTTTTATGAATCATGAAAACGGTTGTCCAATCGTTGCCACAATCGGGAATAGAATCCGAAAAACTCAGCTATTGCGTCGCTTTTCGGAGGGTGTATCTTATTCCCACTCGCTCACCAAGAAATTAACTTGACTAGAATTGTTTAATATAATCAAGAAAAATTATCGCTGATGTTTCTATTGTGTCTATTCGCTCATTTGCTGATTGGCGTTTTGCCGTATTGTTGCCACAGGCAAAATGGATCAGTTGCATCAGCTTGCCTCTATTGTACCACGATTACTGCGGTATTTCCAGAGTATCTTCAAGATTATGTATGGTGAACTAGATGCACATCACAAAAAGATTACCGAGAAAAATGCTGGAGAAAAGTCAAAATTAATGTTGACTGCACACATGTCACATGGCATATTGTGAAGATAAAAGATTCGGAATTTTGATAGCTTGTTTTAGATCGAATTGCTCTGCAATATCTTTTGTACAAGTATGTATATTCTTAGGGAACCGCTGATTAATCACAAATAATTCATCATAATTGATATGAAGCGCATTCGCCCTTTTATTGGGACGGAGCTGATCAAGGCCATGATCGGTATTTGCTGCTGCGGGAAATCGGTCATGCTGGAACTGATTGAACGGGAACTCACAGAGTTCGGCGTCAGCCCGACGCAGTTTGTCTCCATTAACTTTGAAGATATGAATTTGATACCCTAATTCTCTTTTTTATTCATCTTTTTCTTCCTGTTTTGGCCTGAAATTCTTGATTCTTGTATATTCAGTGCAAAGCACTTATACTGATCATGCAGAGGGGAAACGGACACACTCCATATACACCTGTCCCCCTTATTTTGAAACGAATCGAGCTTCTTCGTTCAAACAAAATCTCCTCTGCCTCCTTTTGAATTTTGAGCCGCAGCGCCTTGGAGTAAAAAATGCCTTTCGAGCTGTCGAAGGCGTTTTTTTCTGTCCTTTCGGGCTGCTTTTACAGGGAAAAACCGCATCGCGCAAAAAACGAATCAGGCATGAATCATTTTTTGCGCCATCATCAAAACGCGTCTTGTAAAAAAAGATATAAAGAAATTGGAATGGTTTTATGGTATACTGTGAGCATCAAAAACCGCCGCGGCGACGAATTGCGCGGATCGGTTCAATGTCAAAAAACCACAGTAGGAGGAAGAACTTCATGAAGCGTGCGAAGGAGCGCGATTCGTCGGAAACGGCGGCCATCAAAATCAATCGAAGAAAAGTCTGCCTGCTCATCATCGCCATCGGCATTAGCGTGCTGCTGCTGATTACCATGCTGGGCCTACTTCATCTGGAAAAAAGCAATACTCGACGCTATCGAGAGGAAAACCATGCTCGCTTTGACGTGAACACGCAGGCTTTTCAGGAGGTGCTGGATAGCTCAGACGCGTGGATCGACAACCTGAAAACCTCAATCTATGCGTTACCCTATTTGGAAACGGCCAGCGCAGCGGATTTTCTGGCCGATTTAAAACAGCCCGGCGTGAAGCTGACCTTTGACGAAAGCCCTTTTCCAACCGATAAAAATGGAAATAAGCTGCTTGGCCGCCTGCAAGGGCTGATTATGGCCAGCTCGTCGTTCAGCGAAAGCGCGATCTATAACCCGCAGACGGGCGTAGCCGTTGCCTGCGTTTCAAACGGACATGTCGGGGCGCTGTGCACCTCGGAGGAGGAGCTTTGCGCCCTGCTCGGCATCTCGTCGCTCAACACAGAGGAAGGCGCGCTGACCGAGGGACGCGCCGCTGAACACGCCAACGCTGCGCTCTACCTGACGCGGGTGCTCGACGACGGGCTTGTGCTGCTCTGTGGCGTCACGCATGAAGCCTTGAACGATTCGCTGCTGGCGGATAGCAGCGGGCGTTCTTATTTATTGAAGCAAATGGTCTGCGTTTTCCCGGATGGCGGTCTGCTGCTGCGCGACCCGTCGCGTTCCCTCGGCGCGCTCGGCCTTACGCAGGAGGAGCTGACGCGCGACGCATCCATCGAGGATATCGGCGATTACACACTGATGCGGCATAGCCTGCCCGAATACGGCATCCAAACCGTCGCCATTCTGGCCGAAACGGGCGCAACCAGCGTCGTTTCTTCCGAGTGGATTTGGCTTCTGCTGATCGTCACCGCGCTGGGGCTGCTCGTTATCATCGCCATCGGCGTTTACATGCTCATCCGCGTGTTCCGCCCGCTTTCCAGAATCAGCAGCAGCATCGCCCCGAACGCCGAAACCACGGAGGACGATCTGCAAAGCATCGCCAACGCCATCCAGCGCTACAACCAGCAGCTGCTTTCCAATCAGGCGACCATTGAGGCTCAGCTTTCCCAGCTGCGTCGAGCCTATCTGGAGCAGCTGGCGTTGGGGCAGACGCCGCTCATCACTTCGGAGCAGTCAGAACGGCTGGGCATTCCGAAGCTGCTGGAAAAATACATGCTCATCGTGCTCTATCCCGATAACGGACGATGGATGCGCGAAAACGGCAGCGAGCAGGAAAATCTCTATCGCAAGCGCATCATGGTCAACGCGGTCGAGGAATCCATCCGCACACAGATGAAGGATGTGCAGGCGGAATTTCTGATGTGCCAGTTCGCCCTGCTCGTTGTCGTGCCGGTCAAGGACGAGACTGAAAACATGGCCAAGGCCGTGGAGCGCTGGACGATGGATTTGAGCGTGCAGCTTCAAAAGCGTTTCCGCTTCGGCGTCAGCCCGGTGCAGAGCGGCGCGGAGAGCCTGCATCCCGCTTATCGCAAGGTGATGCAGAGCGCGGCGCTGGTCGAGGAGAAGGAAAGCGGCCGCTCGCAGGATATTTGCCTGAACACGCTGATTCGGCAGAACCTGCACATGTCCGAACTGGTTTACATGGAGCATTACAACAGCGCGTTCGCCTGCTTTAAGGAGATGGCGGATACGCTGTACCAGCAGAAGAGCCGCCGTCTGCGCAACCAGCAGCTTTCCGGCCTGATGTCGCTGACGCTTTGTATGCTGATGGAGACGAGCAGCGAAAACAGCGCTCTGCTTCAGGAGGCCGGTATCGACATCGGCGCGCTGACGCAGCCGGAGGACGACGAGGCCGAGCTGCTGGCCGAATGGGAAAAGGTGTTCGGCCTGCTGGAGGCGCATCAGGATAAGCGCATCCGCGGGCAGTACTCCGAGCAGTTTGCTTCCATTTATCAATACATGCATGCGCACTTCCGCGATTCCGGCCTGTCGCTGACCGCGCTGGCGGAGGAATTCGGCATGAGCGTTTCGACCCTCTCCCGCGAATTTCAAAAGAACCTCGGTCAGGGTTTTCTGGACAGCCTGCACCAGATGCGCATCGAAGAAGCAAAATATGCCATCGAGAACACAAACGCGTCCCTGAACGACATCGCCATTTCCGTGGGGTATACCAATACGCTGACCATGACCCGCGCGTTTAAAAAGTATCTGGGCTGCACGCCCGGCTCGTTCCGAAAAAAGGAAGATATTTCCTGATCGTTCATTTGAAAATCGCTTTTGTCAACAGTCTGCATCGGCGCACGGTCTTTCGGCCTGCGTCGTTTTTTTATGCCCGCAAAAATTGTTTGCCGTCCGAAACCGCCTTCACGTTTTTCAAACGGCCTTCTTCGCCGCCCGTTCCGCAGAAAACGCCTGCCGAAAAATGATACGTGCAGGCTTCAACTTTTTTCACGCCCCGTTTTTTCCTTTTATTTTCAGCTTTTTCCTTCCGCTCAATCCGCGCTGCGCGCCGCAAAACCTATCGCAAAATCTGCATTTTGGCACAATGTTGACAGCTTCGTTTTGTGCAAGGTATACTGCGGTCAAGCAAACGGCGTCGGACGAAACAACCGACAGCCCGATGGATGATCGGAAGGAGGACAGCTTAAAACGCTCAGGCGAAACCGTTCGTCTGGCAGACAATCAAAGCTTTGCCGCTCTCAGGGATGGCGGCAGGGCACGACCCATTTTGATTTGATTTTGTGAGAAAGGAAGAATCAAATGAGTAACATTTCCCGCAAGGATTTTCTCAAGGGCGCGGCGCTCTGCTCGATGGGCTTGGCCGCGACCAGTTTTCTGGGCGGCACCACCGCTTATGCTGAATCCGTTGAATCACCAGCTTATCAAGGAGGTAGCAATATGAAGATCACCAAAGTCACCCCGATTCCCTGCGCGTCCCGCTGGATGCTCGTCAAGGTCGAAACCGACGCCGGCATCACCGGCTGGGGCGAGTGCGGCGCCTGGGCCTGGCAGACCGCTTCCGCCGAGGCCGTCAACATTCTCGGCTCCCTCCTGATTGATCAGGATCCGTTCCGCATCGAACGTCTGTGGAACTCCATGACACGCACCCCGCACTTCCGCGGCATCATCGTTCAGGCTGCGGTTTCCGGCATCGACATCGCCCTGTGGGACATCAAGGGCAAGGCGCTAGGCGTCCCGGTCTATGAGCTGCTGGGCGGCGCAACCCGCGACAAGATCCGCGCCTACGAGACGACCTCCGGCAAGACCCCTGAGGAGGTTGCTAAAAACGTCAAGAAGCTCGTGGACGAGGGCTGGAACCACGTCCGCGTCCGTCCGCTGAGCAACAACGCGTCTGACACCACTGCCGCGATGTGCCGCAAGAACGCCGAAATGTTCAAGGCGATCCGCGAGGTTGCCGGCTGGGATGTCGATCTCTCCTTTGAGATTCACCGCCAGTGCACGCCGATTCAGGCCATCGAAATCGGCAAGGCCATTGAGCCGTACCGCATCCACTTCTTCGAGGATCCGTTCCTCGATATCCCCGAGGTTGCCCGCTACGTCACTGAGAAGTGCCCGGTGCCGGTTGCCAACGGCGAGCGCTGCTTCAACTTGTACGAGCTTTCCAACCTCGTGCAGAACACCGACGTCGCCTTCCTGCGCCCGGATATGTGCACCATCGGCGGCATCACGGCCGGCATGAAGGTAGCGCGCTTCGCCGAAGCGCACAACGTCAACATCATCCCGCACAACCCGCTGGGCCCGATCTCCACGATCGCCGCGCTCCATATCGACCGCGTTGTGCCGAACTTCGAGGTGCAGGAGTGGCCGGGCACGTTCGGCGACTTCAACGCGATGATCAAGGGCGATTCCATCAAGGTCGAAAACGGCTACATCACCATGCCGGAGGGGCCGGGCCTTGGCATCGAGCTGGTGGACGACATCGCGGAGAAGTTCCCGTTCCAGGGCATGAAGCCGCGCTGGTCCTACCATGAGGACGGCTCCCCGATCGACCGTTAATCCGCTTCTTTCTCCATTTCATTCCCCCTAAAACAAAATAGACAGCCGCGTCAGGTGACAGCAACCCGCCTGATGCGGCTTCTTTTGCGTCCGCGAAAAAGCACTCGATTTTTCCGGCGAATGTGCTATAATGTAAAGGAGTGAAAACGGTCAGTTCAAAAATCTTGACATTTGCAAAGGAGCAGCAGCGATGAACGGTGCTCAGAAACGGACAAAACACATCTGGAAGGGGCTAAGGGGCAAAAAATACCGCTACCTGACCGTCGCTATCCTCTGTGTCAGCCTGATTATGGCCGCCAGTATGTTGATGCTCTATCTGGGCGGGCAGAAGGACGAGCGGCGCTATCAATCCGAAAGCTATGAAATGCTGGAGCAGAATACCACGGATTTCAACAAGATCTTCGGGCGGGCGGATGGCTTTGTTCGCAACCTAACAGCTTCGCTGGGCAGCCTCGACTGGTTCGCTTCGGCCAGTCAGGAGGAAATCGATGCCTGCTTCCCTGCACACATTGCTGACGCGGGTATTCAGTGGATCCGCGATGTGAAGAGCATCGACTCCCCGGTTGGGCGAGAGTTTTACAACCGCATCGGCGTTGTGCTCTCCAGCTCAGTGGATTTTGATAGGCTCATCCTTTACGCGCCCAACTCCGGCTTCGCCTTCGGCACGATCAGCGGCGGCGAATACTTCTTTCTCGCCCGAAACGAAAAAGAGCTCAAGCGCGTTTTTAACACGGATGTGCGCTGGCAGACCGCGCAGAGCGGCAGTCTTGTCTTTATTCCCGGCGCAACCGAGGAAGAGCACGAGCTGCTGTATATCGTCGAGCATCTGGAAAACGGCGTGACGCTGCTGATCGGCATTTCCGATAAATCGCTGATGGAAACGCTGTTCGCCAACCGTGCGCATCGCTCCTATAAGCTGGAACAGATGGTCGTGCACCTGCCCAACGGCGGCCTCGGTTATCGGGATGAGCAGAAAAAGGTGACGTTTATCGGCCGAACGTGGGATGTGCTGACCAATCGGAATGAAGTTTTTGAAAGTAACACCTATTTGATGATGCGGTATCGTTCCGCGTCGCCCGCCTATACGCTCATCGCCATTCTAAGCCCGACGGGCACGGGCAGCGTTGTCAGCGCAACGCTGTTCATGCCGTTCGTCGTCATCAACGTGTTGTGGCTGCTGCTCGTTTCCTTCATCTGCGTCTATGTGCTGACGCATTTCAATCGCCCGATTGAGGAAATTCTGCACGAAATTGGCACGATGCAGGGCGGCGGCGAGAATCTTTCCGAGGTGGAACAGCTCGCCATGATCGAAACCGCTATCCACCAGTACAATCAGGATCTCAAAGCCGGTCAGGAGGACGTGGAGGAACAGCGCAGCCAGCTCAAGCGCATCTATCTGGGCAAGCTGGCGCTAGATCAGAATACCTATCTCTCCGATCAGCAGCTCGAAACGCTGCATATCCCGCAGCTCCTTGCGCGCTACATGCTCATCGTCCTTTACCCGGATAACGGCAGATGGACGCACGCCGAGGAGGGCAGTGAACAGGAGCAGGCGTATCAGCGCCATATCACCATCCTCTCCGTGCAGGAGGCCATGCGCAGCAACATGCTGCTGAGCGGCGCGGAATACCTGACCTGCCACACGCGGCTGCTGATTGTCGTTCCCGTCGATGAAAACACGGACGAGCAGCAGCTCCACGATAAGGCCGTATCCAGCGCCAAGAGCATCGGCGCGAATCTGGGCATGCGGCTTCAGGTCGGTTTCAGCAAGGTATACAGCGACCGCTCCACGTTCAGCCGCGCCTACCGCGAGGCACTGAAAAGGGTGACGCTCGTGGAGGGAGGGGAAAACCAGCCGACGGGCGAGGTTAATTTCAGCGAGCTGCTCAAAAAGAACATGCGCATCGCCGATTTGATTTACATCGAGCATTACAGCGGCGCGTTCGAGGCGTTCAAAGAGATCGTTCACGAAATCTTCCGCCAGCCCAGCGGCGGCATGCGTACCCAGCAGCTCCAGAGCTTCCAGACGCTGATGGTCTGCATGCTCACCGAAACCAACGATGTGAACGCCCGGCTGCTGGAACAGATGGATACGGAACTGGATAAAATGATGCAGTCCGAAAACGAGGAATATGTGCTGGAATGCTGGAACGTCATCTATAAGCGGCTCGAAGAAAACAAGAGCCACAAGAAAATCAGCCAGTATACCGAGCAGTTCGCCGCCGTCTATCAGTACATGATTACGCATTTCCACGACCCGGCGCTGTCGCTTTCCATGCTCTCCGCCGAATTCGGCATGAGCATGTCCACTCTCTCGCGTGAATTTCAGAAAAACCTCGGCAAAGGCTTTCTGGAAACGCTGCATCAGATGCGTATCGAGGAGGCGCGCGCCGAAATCGAAAATACCGAACTTTCGCTCAACCAGATTGCCGAGGCTGTGGGCTACACCAACGTGTTGACGATGACGCGTGCCTTCAAAAAATACTACGGGCAGACGTCCGGCTCTTTCCGAAAGATGCTGGAAAACACAAACGAATGAGCTTCCTCGCCGACGGGTCGAAAAGACCCGCCGGTTTTTTTGATGCTTGCGGTAAAAAATCGGAAAAATGCTCGAAAAAAATTGATGCCGGCCGTGAAAATGCAAAGAATATATAGAAAAATGCGCAGGAAAAACTGCTGTGCTCCCGATTCTTGACGCGGCTTTTACGGGCGGCTATAATGCAATCAAACTTCGAGCGGCGGGAACGACAAACGCCGACACGAGGAAAAAAGAATGGAGGATACACCCATGAAAAAAGGAATCTTTGCTCTTGCCATGAGCGCCGCCCTGATGCTGGCCGGTACATCCGCGCTGGCTGACTACACCTTCACCGTTCATCACAGCGGTTCCACGAGCCATCCTTATCAGAAAGGATCCGAGTACTTCAACGAGAAGCTGACCGAGTATTCGAACGGCACCATGAATTTGGATATCTATCCGTCCAACCAGCTGGCTGCTGGTTCCAAGGCCGTGGAGGGCACTGCGCTGGGCACCATCGATATCTTTATTGAAAATCCGATGAGTGTCTGCAACGTCGTGCCCAGCTTTGAGGCGATGAATATGCCGTATCTGTTCGATACCGCTGAGCAGGCATTTGCCATGGTAGACAGCGATGAATGCAAGGTTTTCGCCGATGATTGCGAAAAGAATGGCATCAAGCTGTTGGGGTACTGGTATAACGGCTGGCGCAATGTTTCCAACAGCAAGCGCCCGATCGAAAAGGTAGAGGATCTGAAAGGGCTGACCATCCGCATTGCCGAGAGTCAGGTTTTTGCTGATATGATGGAAGCGCTGGGAATGCAGCCGGTTCCGCTGGCCAACTCCGAAATCTTCACTGCGCTTCAGATGGGCACGGTGGATGGACAGGAAAACCCGCAGAATAACTACATCAACAACAAGTATTTCGAGGTTAACCGCTACTTCTCCATGACTCGTCATGTGTTCAGCGTCGAGCCGGTCGGCATGAACCTGGATCTGTGGAATATGCTCACCGAAGATGAGCAGGCGACCCTGATGAAGGCATTTGATGATGCGACTGTCTATCAGCGTCAACTGGCGCAGGAAACCGAGGAGAATCAGCTCAAGCAGGTGCTGGCCGATGGTGCGGACATCGTCGTGACCTATATCGACGACCTGACTCCGTTCCAGGAGGCAGTGGCCGGTGTATACGACAAATATAAGCAGACCGATCTGAAGCCTTACATCGAGGCACTCGAAGCTGCCAAGGCGAAGGTCGGCGAATAAAACTATGACTGCATCGGGTCGGGCACAAAACCCGACCCGATTTCTTCTTCTCAAAACAATTTCAGGAGGTGCCTCAAAGCGATGAAAACCATCGAAAAATGCTTTAAGGTTCTGGATAAAATTTCCTTTATCCTTTCGGCCTTGTGCGTTGGCGGTATGTTGATTTGCGTTTTTCTTCAGGTTGTCGCTCGAATTTTCCAATTCTCCATCAACTGGACAACCGAAATGAGCCAATATTTCTTCCTTTGGTCTACGACGTTTGCCAGCTATGTTGCTGCTCGCCGCGGCAAGCTCATCGGCGTTGAATTGGTTCAGAAAAAATTCCCGTGGCCGGTACAGCGTGTGTTGCGCTTTGCTGCCTATGGTGCAGCTGCATGGTTCTATATTCTGGTGGATTATTACTGTGCGATTCAGCTTCCCAAACTGATGGTGCAGACCACTCCAGTGCTCAAGTGGTCGATGGGCATGATCTATATCATTATGATGATCGGTCTGGGACTTTTGAGTCTGTATTTTGTCTATGTTGCCGTTTGCAGCCTGTTTGAGAAAAAGGCTGTAAAACCCGCTGTGTCCAAGACAGCGGAACAGATTGCGGAGGAGGTTGAATAAATGGTCGGTTGGTTGTTTGGTTCCTTTGTTGTGCTGTTGTTAATCGGTACCCCGATTGCCGCAAGCCTCGGTCTCGCAGCTGTTATCACCATCGTGATGAGCGGCATGCGCGTCAACATGGTGGTCGTCGGCCAGACGATGTTTGCCGGCATGACCTCCTATCAGCTGATGGCGATTCCGCTGTTCATCCTCTGCGGTAACCTGATGTGCGACGGCGGCCTGAGCAAGAAACTCGTCGATTTCATCAACCTGTTCTGCCGCAAATCTAAGGGCGCGCTCGCCTATGTGACGATTCTCGCCAGCGCGTTCTTCGCGGCGATTTCCGGTTCTTCTCCGGCGACGACCGCAGCTATCGGCGGCATCATGGCGCCGGAAATGCAGAAGAATGGCTATGACGAGGATTTCAGCCTTGCCACCGCCGCCGCGGCCGGTACGCTGGGGCAGATCATCCCGCCGAGCGTCGGCATGGTTTCTTACGCTGTTCTGGCTGAGGTTTCCGTCGGCACGCTGTTCCTGACCGGCTTCGGTCCAGGCATTTTGATGGCCATTTTCATGCTCATTTACGCCTACATCTACGTCAAGAAGAATCCTAACATCAAGATGAACGGCCAGAAGGTGACCGCGAAGGAAGCCGCGACCGTATTCCTCCAGAGCATCTGGGCGCTGGTCATGCCGGTCATCATTCTGGGCGGCATTTACAGCGGCATCTTTACCCCGACCGAGAGCGGCGCGATTGCGTCCGTGTACGGCCTGATCTGCGGCCGCTATATCTATAAGACCCTCGAGTGGAAGAACTTGCCGAAGATTCTGGTCAACACCGCCGTCGGTGCGGGCACTATCATGCTCATCCTCGGCAGCGTGCAGACGTTCAGCGTCGTGCTGACCCGCGGCCATATCCCGCAGATTCTCTCCGAGGCGCTGCTGAGCGTGACCACCAACAAGTATATCTTGCTGCTGATGTTCAACATTCTGCTGCTGATCGCGGGCATGTTCCTCAATGCGGTGTCCGCTATCGCGCTGTTTACTCCAATCCTGCTACCGATCATGACCAGCGTCGGCGTCAATCCGTACCTGATGGGCATCGTCATGATCGTGAACCTCGGCATCGGCATGATCACGCCGCCTGTTGGCAACTGCCTGTATGTCGCCTGCGGCATGAGCAAGCGGCTCAGTTTCGAGCAGATTTCCAAGGCGTGTATCCCGTATATCGTCATGCTGATGATTGCGCTGCTGCTGATTACCTATGTCGAACCGATTTCGATGGGACTGATCTGGTTGACCAGCGCAAGCGCGATTTAAGTTTTCAGTAATTCAATCAGCTTGGTTTAGCTCGATTGCACTTTGGCCACATCTGCAAGACTTTATGGTCATGCAGATGCGGTTCATTTTTATATTATTTTCTATCTTGGTACATGTAAGTAATCGCCAGCTGGATGTTATGTAAAGAGATGGGGCACAACGGGAAAATATTCCTTGACAAAACTCTTTCTGAGTAATTTCTTGGGCGATAGCGGAATCTCTTTCTTCCAAAATCTTATATAGTTGATATTCTATTTTTCGCTTGCTAATTAATACTGATGTGACGGGAAATGCGATTGCTTCAATATAGTGTTGGCATGAAAAATGGGGCTTTCCTTTGCGGAAAGCCCCATCAACTGGCTGACCACTATCCATTACCCGTGGTCAAGATGTCTCTTGGTATCGATCCCCAAGCGGATGCAGGTGTCAGTTCATGACCTAATATACATTATTGTACGATGCTTATGGGAGAAAGTCAACTTTCAAGATGCTTATAAACAGTAACATTCTTCAAATACTGACTTAGATCTCCGTTCAGAATTAGCTCCGCATACTCCACTGGCGCATTATACACCAGCCAATCCAGCGCCGAGCGCTGATACATATCGTTCGCAGCGGCATCCTCGATTTCAAGCGTATTGATTTCCACGAACACGCCGTTGTCCATTAGGACATTTACACACGCAGTACTCTGGAAATACCGCAGTAATCGTGGTACAATAGAGGCAAGCTGATGCAACTGATCCATTTTGCTTGTGGCAACAATACGGCAAAACACCAATCAGCAAATGAGCGAATAGACACAATAGAAGCATCAGCGATAATTTTTCTTGATTATATTAAACAATTCTAGTAAAGTTAATTTCTTGGTGAGCGAGTGGGAATAAAATTTTAGTGCTTTCCGAATTCTGAAAAGCATTGATATTACAGCGTTTTTCAGGATTTTTCTTTTCTATCGGCTACAAATTGGCTACATTTGCAGCAATTTTTGTAGCCAGAGGCTCACGGCATGATGCCGTCAAGCTGTCTGGCTACCTCCACCTGCTTGTTCGGGTACAGGTGGCTGTATGTGTCCATCGTGGTTTGTACCTTCTCATGTCCGAGCCGCTCCGCAATCAGCAGCGGAGAGAATCCCATCTCCACCAATAGGCTGGCGTGG
>ULSH01016786.1_pt1 | contig 13493 bp, 9 predicted proteins | sample 1956151 | NCBI WGS metagenome assembly ULSH01 (sample SAMEA4835702, study PRJEB28245) | human gut metagenome | biome: gut microbiome; material: fecal sample | place: Denmark | collected 2008 | reverse complement strand
CGCTTTCTTCCCTTTTTTCAATCACAATGGAACCCCATTGCTCTTTCAAAAAGGTCGAAATCATCTCGGAATCATACTCGAAATGTTAATTTGCAATAAGGTTAAATCAGTTCATTATTTTGAAAGCTACAAAAATAAGCATTTGTTGACCGTTGAGCAAAATTTGAAAACCTTTTTTACCGGTTAATGGGAAATCTGTCCATAAAAATGGCAATTTGGGAAATCGGGCGCGATGTCACAAAACAGTTACACGCAGTTGAACGTTAGAATTTAAAGTTCAATCACATTGCGTCACGACACTGATGAAAAAGCCGTTTCACATAATAATGACCTTTCTCCTCCTGACAGCCGCGCATGCTTCAGCCGTCGGACAGACGACTGACAGCATCGCGCAGAGCGCAGTGGCGGCAGCGGATACTGCCGCATGTCGGGCCGACACGGTCATCTTCTCAGAGATGACGGTGGATGAAATCAGGCTCGGATGTCAGGAACACGGAGAAAAACTCACGCTCTACGACTATCCCTACTCACGCACCCGCAGCATGCCCGACTGGAGAAAGCTCTGGCTCAACACGGGCATCCTGATGACGGCGGGCGTCTCGACAATGCTGATTCTGGAGGCGCTGCCGGCCGACGCCACGGCGTGGAACAAGACCGAAAACGCCAAAATACCGCTTTTCAAACGCTGGTGGCGCAACGTGCACGACGGTCCGGTGTGGGACGGTGACAACCTCGTGTTCAACTATATTCTTCACCCCTACGCGGGAGCGGCCTACTACATGGGCGCGCGCTCGAACGGCTTCAATATGTGGGGTTCGTTTCTCTATACTTTCTGCATATCGTCGTTTTTCTGGGAGTACGGGTTCGAGGCGTTCAACGAGATTCCGTCGATTCAGGACCTGCTTATCACGCCGGTGGTAGGCACAATCTTAGGCGAAGGATTCTACGTGGCCAAACGCCACATAGTCAACAACGGCTACAGACTTTTCGGCTCGAAAGTAGCGGGATATGCAGTGGCGTTTCTACTTGACCCGCTCAACGAACTTACGGGATATTTCCGGGGGGATCAGAAAAAGCTCACGCGCCGGGCCGAGAAGCGCAACGGAAAAGCAGAAAGCGGAGGTCTCGACATGTCAACATGGATAGCGCCGGACCGCCACGGGCTTCAGGGCGGTTTCTCGGTGACCTACACTTTCTGATCTTTCCACCCTATTTCATGATAGAAAAGCGCCCCTCCGCATTGCGGCAGAGGGCTCTGTCTGTTATATCGAACCGCGAGAGATCAGAGTTCCTCGACGGTCAGTCCGGACTCGGAAGGACGGACCACATAGGCGTGTCCCTTCACCGTGGGGAATGAAGTCTCGGCGTCGCCGTAGCGCAGATTGCAAGGCTCGCCCGCGAGAGAGACCACGGTCGCCTCCAGGAGCTTTCCGCCGGCGAATTTCATTGAAACCTCAAAACCGCCGCGGGCACGCAGACCGCGCACTTCACCGTCGGCCCACTTGGAGGGAAGGGCGGGAAGAAGCTGAACGGTGCCCGAATTGTGGCTCTGGAGAAGGAGCTCGGCTACACCGGCAGCGCCGCCGAAATTACCGTCGATCTGGAACGGCGGATGCTGGTCCCAGAGATTGTTTCCGGTTCCTTCCTTGAGAAGATTCTGGTAGAGGACGTAGGCGTGATCGCCGTCGTGGAGGCGCGCCCAGTGGTTGAGTTTCCAGCCCATGCTCCAGCCGGTGGCCTCGTCGCCGCGCTGACGGAGAGTGGTCTTGCAAGCCTCGACGAGTTTATCGTCGGTGAGAGTGTTGATGGTGTTTCCGGGATGGAGTCCGAAAAGATGATTGGTGTGACGGTGATGGTCGTTGGGGTCGTCTATGTCGTCCCACCATTCCTGAAGCTGACCATGCTTGCCTATTCTGTAGGGAGCGATCTTTTCGAGCTTTCCTCTCCACTCTTCGACAGATTTCGGGTCAACGCCGAGAGTGGTCGCGGCCGCAATGGCGTCGGTAAGTATCTGGCGTGTTACGGCGAGAGCGTAGGTGGTGCCTTTGTCGGCGGAGCCGTGTTCGGGAGAATATGAGGGTGAAACGGTCAGGTATTCGCCTTCGGGCGACAGGAGATCAGTGGCGAAATTGGCGCTCTCCTTTATGATGGGATAGGCCTTGTCCTTGAGCCACTGGCGGTCGCGGGTGAAAAGATAGTGGTCCCAGAGCTGAGTCGCGAGCCAAGGTCCTGCGGAGGGATTGTAGTTCCAGCTCATATCGCCTGAGTTGAGCGGGGCCGTGAAGCCGAAAGGATTGCCGGATATTGCAGCAGTCCAGCCGCGGGCGCCGTAATAGTCCTGAGCGGTGCGTTTTCCGGGTTCCACGAGCGAACTGATGTAGTTGTAGTAGGGCTCGAAACATTCGGCGAGGTTTGTTGACGCAGCGGGCCAATAGTTCATCTGGACATTTATGTTGTTATGGAAATCCACATGCCACGGACCGTCGATATTGTTAGCCCAGATACCCTGAAGGTTGGCGGGCATGGCGTCGCCTTCGCGGGATGAAGCGATCAGCAGATAGCGTCCATACTGGAAATAGAGTTCTTCCAGACCGGAATCGTCGGCGCCCTTACGATAGTCAGCCAGACGTTCGGCAGTCGGTTTTACGGAACGGGGAGCGCCGGGATTGATCGAGATTTCGGTGCGTCCGTAAAGCGAGCGGTAATCGGCCAGATGACGTGCGAAAAGCTCGGCGGCGTCCAGCGAAGAGGCGGCAGCCACACGGGAAGCGACCTTGGGATAGGGAGCGGCACCGGAATAAGTCTTCGGATCGTTATAGTCAGGTTTGACATTCAGACGGTAATCCGTAGCAGCGGCAAGAATGAATTCAACCACGGGGGCGTTGCGGACGGTTATGGTTCCGGCGCTATAATCGGGAACAACTGTTCCACCCTTAGGCGCACGGGCTATCACGCTGAGGGCCCACTGCATTCCGTTGCCTTCGAGTGAGCCGACGTAAGTCAGGCCACGTCCGTCGGGCGAAGGAAGGACGGCGGCAATCCTATGGGGTGAATCAAAGCTGAACACGAGTTCCTTCTGGGGCTGACTGGAGGTATAGCTCCAGAGCTGTACGCTGTCGGGATAGGAGGCGATGTATCGGCGTGTGTAGCTGACCCCGTCGGCAGAGAAACCGACAGTGACCATCGCGCTGTCAAGATTGAGCGAACGGGAATAGCCCGTCACCTTCGACTCGTCTATTCCGGTGGTGACGTATGCCTCGCCCATGACCGTATAAGCGCCGAAACGGCTTCGGTCATATCCTATCGTTCCGCTGAAGTAGCGCGAGGTCATGCGCGCGGCCTCGTCTTTCTTTCCCTTGTCAAGAAGGGTTCGAATGGAATCGAGTATCGGTTTTTCGACTTTACGGTTCATGGCCCAGTACTCGCGGACACCAGTCGCGGGGCCTCCGAGCCACAGCGTTTTTTCATTGAGCACGACGCGGTCACGGGCAACGGATCCAAGGACCGATCCACCGAAAGAGCCGTTTCCTATTGGGAGAGACGCGCCCTCCCATTCCTTGTCGGGATTGGCCATCGTGCTCGAAAAATCATTTTTCAACCATGGCTTTCCCCCCTCGGAGGAAGTGGGGGATGAAAACCATATCGTTCTGTCGCCCGGAGCAGGCTGAGCCAGAGCAGAGCCGGCCAGCAGAATGGCGACGAGAGTCAGAATTTTTCTCATGCGATATTATTTTTAAAGTTCTTCATACGGGCAAAGTTAACGATTTTCCCTCAGATAAAAAAGTGGTTAAAACATTTGCTCGGTCTCGGAGAATTTACTAACTTCGCAACGTATTCACGGGCATACCGTTACAATCGTGTTACCGAGCTAACTGCGAACCTTTTAGAATTTCATTTCCAAAATTATAGACAAACAATCTTATGAGTAAAGAAAAAAAATTCCTAACCTGTGACGGCAACCAGGCCGCAGCGCATATCTCGTATATGTTCTCGGAAGTGGCCGCCATCTATCCCATCACGCCCTCATCGACAATGGCTGAGTACGTTGACGACTGGGCCGCAGCCGGCCGCAAGAACATTTTCGGCGAACCGGTTCTCGTTCAGGAAATGCAGTCGGAAGGCGGCGCTGCCGGTGCTGTTCACGGTTCTCTCCAGGCCGGAGCACTGACGACAACCTACACCGCCTCACAGGGTCTGTTGCTGATGATCCCCAACATGTACAAGATCGCCGGCGAAATGCTTCCCTGCGTGTTCCACGTTTCGGCGCGCACGATCGCAAGCAACGCCCTCAGCATCTTCGGCGACCATCAGGACGTTATGGCATGCCGCCAGACAGGTTTCGCGATGCTCGCAGAAGGTTCCGTACAGGAAGTCATGGACCTCTCCGGAGTAGCACACCTCTCCACCATAAAATCACGCATTCCTTTCATCAACTTCTTCGACGGATTCCGCACATCGCATGAAATCCAGAAAATCGAAGTGGTAGAGCAGGAAGACCTCGAACCGCTGGTTGACCGCAAGGCGATCGCCGAATTCCGCGAACGCGCCCTCAATCCCGATGCACCCGTTGCACGCGGTATGGCAGAAAACAGCGACGTCTTCTTCCAGCACCGCGAATCATGCAATCCCTTCTATGAGGCAGTTCCCGAAATCGTGGAGCAGTACATGGCAGAGATCACCAAGATCACCGGTCGCGAATATCACCTTTTCAATTATTACGGCGATCCCGAGGCAGAGCGCGTGATCATCGCCATGGGTTCAGCAACCCAGGCCGCACAGGAAGCCATCGACCATCTTCGCTCGAAGGGCGAGAAAGTCGGCATGGTATCCGTTCACCTCTACCGTCCCTTCTCCGCACGCCACTTCCTGGCTGCCGTTCCCAAGACTGCGAAACGCATCGCCGTTCTTGACCGCACAAAAGAACCGGGCGCAAACGGCGAACCTCTTTATCTCGACGTGGCTCAGTGCTTCTACGGCCAGCCCGACGCTCCGATGATCGTTTCAGGCCGCTACGGTCTCGCATCGAAGGACACCACACCGGCCCACATCATCTCTGTCTTCGACAACCTCGCCCTTCCGCAGCCGAAGACTGCCTTCACTGTAGGTATCGTGGATGACGTGACTTTCACCTCGCTTCCCCCGGTAAAAGAGATCGCTCTGAGCGGCGAATCGACCTACGAAGCCAAGTTCTACGGCCTCGGCGCCGACGGTACAGTGGGTGCCAACAAGAACTCCGTGAAGATCATCGGCGAGAACACCAAGAAATATTGCCAGGCTTACTTCGCCTACGACTCGAAGAAGTCAGGCGGTTTCACCTGCTCACACCTTCGCTTCGGTGACGATCCTATCCGCTCAACCTATCTCGTCACAACGCCTAACTTCGTAGCGTGCCATGTTCAGGCCTACCTCCACATGTATGACGTGACCCGCGGTCTGCGCGACGGAGGAACCTTCCTTCTCAACACAATCTGGGAAGGCGACGAGCTGGCAAAGAATCTTCCCAACAAGGTTAAGAAATATTTCGCCGACCACAATATCACCGTATATTATATCAACGCAACCAAGATCGCACAGGAAATCGGTCTGGGCAACCGCACCAACACCATACTTCAGAGCGCATTCTTCCGCATCACCGAAGTTATCCCCGTTGACCTCGCTGTAGAGCAGATGAAGAAATTCATCGTCAAGAGCTACGGCAAGAAGGGTCAGGACATCGTTGACAAGAACTATGCTGCAGTTGACCGCGGAGGCGAATACAAGCAGCTTCCCGTTGACAAGGCATGGAGCGACCTTTCAGTAGATGACAACACCGCAAACTGCGATCCGGAATTCATCAACAAGCTCGTGCGCCCCATCAACGCACAGGACGGCGACCTTCTGAAAGTATCGGACTTCAAGGGCATCGAAGACGGCACCTGGCATCAGGGCACGGCAGCCTACGAGAAACGCGGCGTTGCAGCCTTCGTTCCCGAATGGCTCGAAGAGAACTGTATCCAGTGTAATAAGTGTGCCTACGTCTGCCCCCACGCTGCAATCCGTCCCTTCGTATTCGACGCACAGGAGCTTGCAAACGCACCGATCGCCGAAGACAAGACTCTTCCCGCAATCGGCAAGATGTTCGCCGGCATGCGCTTCATCCAGGCTGTCGATGTTCTCGACTGTCTCGGCTGCGGCAACTGCGCCGACGTCTGCCCGGGCAAGAAGGGCGAGAAGGCTCTCGTCATGAAGCCTCTCGAAACCCAGCTCGACAAACAGAGCCTCTGGGATCACTGCGTGAAGGAAGTTTCCTCGAAGCAGCATCTCGTAGATATCAAGTCCAACGTCAAGAACAGCCAGTTCGCAACTCCTCTGTTCGAGTTCTCGGGCGCATGCTCGGGTTGCGGCGAGACTCCTTACGTGAAACTCATAAGCCAGCTCTTCGGCGACCATGAAATGGTAGCCAACGCAACCGGTTGCTCTTCGATCTACTCCGGCTCCGTTCCCTCCACTCCTTATACCACCAACGAAAAGGGCCACGGTCCTGCATGGGGCAACTCCCTCTTCGAGGACTTCGCCGAGTTCGGTCTCGGAATGTTTATCGGTGGTGAACATCTGCGCGACCGCCTCGCACAGAAGATGGCCGACGCCGTCAACTGCCCCGACTGCTCCGCAGAAATCAAGGCTCTGGCCCAGCAGTGGATCGACAACAGCAACGACGCTGCCATCACCCGCGAGGTAGCCGACAAGATTCTCCCGCTCTGCGAAGCCTGCGGATGCGATGTCTGCAAAGCCATCGTTGAACTGCAGCACTACATCGTGAAACGTTCACAGTGGATCATCGCCGGCGACGGTGCCGCTTACGACATAGGTTTCGGCGGTCTCGACCATGTGCTCGCTTCAGGAAAGAACGTGAACGTTCTCGTTGTCGATACTGAGGTTTATTCCAATACCGGCGGCCAGGCATCGAAAGCCACCCCGCTCGGCGCAATCGCCAAATTCGCCGCAGCCGGCAAGCGCATCCGCAAGAAAGACCTCGGTCTGATCGCTTCGACCTACGGCTACGTATATTGCGCACAGATCGCCATGGGCGCCGATCAGGCACAGACCCTCAAGGCTATCCGCGAGGCAGAAGCCTACGACGGACCTTCGATCATCATCGCCTACGCTCCCTGTATCAACCACGGCATCAAAGCCGGTATGGGCAAATCACAGCAGGAAGAGGCCAAGGCAGTCGCATGCGGCTACTGGCACCTCTGGCGCTACAATCCCGCTCTCGAGGATGAAGGCAAGAATCCTTTCACACTCGACAGCAAGGAACCCAACTGGGACGAGTTCGAAAACTTCCTCAAGGGCGAGGTTCGCTACGCAACCGTAGTTAAACAGTATCCCGAACAGGCAGCCGAGCTCTTCGCAGCAGCCAAGGCTAACGCACAGTGGCGCTACAACAACTACCGCCGTCTCGCGCAGCAGCAGTGGGGTGTTGATCCCGAAATCGGCAATCTGCCCAAATAAGCTGTAATCCCGGCCCACCGGGCCTACCGATAGAAATCGAGGCGGGAGAAAGTCCAGATGACTTTTCTCCCGCCTTTCTTTATTTCATTTCCGATTGAGGGCAACGTCACTTGGTGACGGGTGCCTGATTCGAATAGACAAAATCCTTTTTGCCGACCTCGAATTTCAGCACGGTGTCATTGTCCTTCACCTTGACATCGTCGAGTTTCGTCATCTCGGTGTAGCGGGCTGTCAGCTGTCGGCGCAGGGCAGCCTGTACCATAGCGGCCATCTGCGGCTTCAGCGTTTCGGGATCGGACTGAGTGTCGCCGCTGATCACATTGCCTGAAATTACAAGGGCGCTCGGATCGATATCGACCGTCATGGCGGCGACATCGAGCGTGAGCATTATCTCGTCGTCATCGACAGCACGCCAAGTGCCTCTGACCGTAGAGCGTGCCGAAGCCGCCATCTCGAAAGGCTGCATGACGGCATCGCTGCCTGTCATGGCGCCGGTGCTCGAGATAAGCCCGGTGATAATGATTCCGCCGCCGGCAGTGTCGGAATCGCGTTCAAAGGTTATGGACTCCACGATAGTGGCCTGGGAGCCGGCATCGTTCACAAGCATCTGCGGAGTGGAACTCCATGTTCCCGTCACCTTTGAGGCAAGACGGTCGGCCTCGTTGCATCCCGTGAACGCAATGGCGGCGATAGCCATTGCCGATAATAATAACTTCTTCATAATTAATAAAAATAGACAGTTTGACTTCTTTTTGTAAAAACGCATCCACCTCAAAAAGGTTTGGCACAAAGCAGAATATTCAGTATATTTGCAGACAGACTAACAATTAAATATAAAAAACCGTCTATGGCAACAAAACCGTTCAAGTATCAGGAAATGTTCCCTATGTCACCTGACACCACGGAATATTATCTTCTGACATCCGACTATGTCAAAGTTGAAAAATGGGGCGACCGCGAAATGCTTGTGGTCGATCCCGAAGCGCTTACCGTCCTCACCCGTCAGGCCACGCATGACAACGCCTTCATGCTGCGCCGCGAACACAACGAGATGGTGGCCAAGATTCTGCATGATCCTGAAGCGAGCGACAACGACAAGTTCGTTGCCCTGACCATGCTCCGCAACGCGGAAGTGGCTTCCAAGGGGCAGCTTCCCTTCTGTCAGGATACGGGAACGGCCATCGTCATCGGCAAGAAAGGCCAGAACGTCTGGACCGGCGGCCACGACGAGGAGAAAATTTCCAAGGGCGTCTATGACACATATACCGAAAACAACCTGCGCTATTCGCAGAACGCTCCCCTCAACATGTATGACGAGGTCAACACCGGCTGCAACCTGCCGGCGCAGATAGACCTCTACGCTGTCGATGGCGACGAATACAAGTTCCTCTTCGTGGCAAAGGGCGGGGGCTCGGCCAACAAGACCTATCTTTATCAGGAGACCAAGGCCCTCATCAACCCGAAGACCCTCATCCCCTTCCTCGTGGAAAAGATGAAAACTCTCGGCACAGCCGCCTGTCCTCCCTATCACATAGCCATCGTCATCGGCGGCACCTCAGCCGAGATGAACCTGGCCACCGTGAAGAAAGCTTCAGTCAAATATTATGACAACCTTCCCTCCGAGGGCAACGAACTCGGCCATGCGTTCCGCGACCGCGAACTCGAGAAACAGCTCCTTGAGGAAACGCGCAAGATAGGCCTGGGCGCCCAGTTCGGCGGCAAATATTTCGCCCATGACATCCGCGTCATCCGTCTGCCGCGCCACGGCGCTTCGTGCCCCGTGGGTCTCGGCGTCAGCTGCTCGGCCGACCGCAACGTGAAAGCCAAAATCAACCGCGAAGGCCTCTGGATCGAGAAACTCGACGCTAATCCCGGCGAACTCATTCCGGAAAGCATGCGCAAGGAAACCGAAGGCGATGTGGTTACAATCGACCTCAACCGTCCGATGGAGGAAGTGCTGGCCGAACTGACCAAATATCCCGTATCCACCCGTCTGTCGCTCAAAGGAACCATCATCGTGGGCCGCGACATAGCCCACGCCAAGATCAAAGAGCGTCTTGACCGCGGCGAACCGATGCCCCAGTATCTGAAAGACCATCCCATCTATTACGCCGGACCGGCCAAAACTCCCAAGGGAATGGCCTCGGGTTCCTTCGGCCCGACAACAGCCGGCCGCATGGACCCCTACGTCGATCAGTTCCAGGCCGCAGGCGGCTCGATGATAATGATAGCCAAAGGCAACCGCAGCAAGCAGGTTACCGACGCATGCCACAAGCATGGAGGCTTCTATCTCGGCTCAATCGGCGGTCCCGCCGCAGTTCTGGCCCAGAACAGCATCAAGAAAGTGGAACTTCTCGAGTATCCCGAGCTCGGCATGGAAGCCATCTGGAAAATCGAGGTTGAGAACTTCCCCGCCTTCATCCTCGTCGATGACAAAGGCAACGATTTCTTCACCCAGATAGCAGAGCGCTGCAACGCCTGCGGACTCAAGAAATAACTGTCACTGACCTTATATTAGAAACGGCCGTCCCGAGCAAGGGCGGCCGTTTTTTCCCGGGACTTTTCGGACGGGTCAGACTTTTCGGACAGGTCGGAGGGGGATGACGGATCGACGAGATAACATAGTTATAAAAGCATAATATCATTCACAAATTTGTGAATAATTAAAACTTTTCATATCTTTGTTTCGTAATAAAAATGGTATGATAGTCGAATTCGGTGAAGAATATCTCAGAGACCTTTACACCAGAGGCGAATGTAATGATAAGAGACATCGTTACAGAATTGATGTGATCAAACGCTACAAACGCGGAATCGATTATCTGAAATGGGCTTCGCGCAAAGAAGATCTGTTCCGCATCAATTCATTGAAATTCGAGGCATTAAAAGGGTCTAAAGCCGGACGGTTTTCTATACGAGTCAATGATCAATACCGGATAGAATTTACCATGCGGGAGACTTCTGAAGAGCCGATTCTAACTGTCTGCAATATTGTTGAACTCTCAAACCATTATGACTGATATGATCACACTGCCAGGCGTTTCTCAGGACATGATAGCCAACAATCTGACACCTTTTGAGCCGACACATCCGGGAGAACTCATAAAGGATGAACTTGAGTCAAGAAAACTTACTCAGGTTAAACTTGCCGAGAGTATTGGTGTCAGTCCTTCACTCCTTAATGAGATAATCAAAGGGAAAAGAGGTGTCAGTACAGAGATGGCATTGCTTATCGAAGCGGCTTTGAACATTCCGGCTGATTTATTGCTCAATCTTCAGAATGATTATAACATGCAGGTAGTAAGATCGGACGCTTCTTTCATGAAACGCCTGTCGTCGATACGGAATATCGCAGCGATGTTGTGAATCGCAAAGCGATATCCCTACAGATCAATAAGATAAGGAGAGCTATCAATCTGACAAATATATAGTTGCATTATCAGATCTATTATTTGTATATTTGCAATATCATAAACCAATATAACTCATGAATCACATCTCATCGTTAAAAAAGTTACTTTTTCTCATTGTCATCCCATTTATTATATCATGCAACAACAAGACCTCAAACAATGGGAATTCCGATAACAACGTAGCTGAAGTTCCAGATTCTCCAGCAGAAATGTTTGCTATTGACAGCATTAAATTTTTCGCGACCGAAACGGATTTCTCATCAATCAGTGATAAATTTCAGAAAACACATGAGAATCCGAAATGGAAAGATAATATGACAGATGAGTATGCCTATCTTTTGGAAGGTTTCGGTTATAATAACATCAAAGGTATTTTCAGCAAACCTGAAGGAAAGCTTACAGGCGTTGTGTTCAGATCTACTGACTTCTCTGCCAACGACACAAATTTCTTCGAAAACATGGAAAAACTAACCTCTTTCCTCAAAAAGGAATTTGGCGAGCCGACAGACATACATTCCAATCTGACAGAGAATGACATCAAACAAAGCGGAGAAGTTCCCAATGCTTCATGGAAAATCGGCAAGAAATCCTATACATCCACTTACACATATGATGGCGAACATTTTGGTGTAAATCTCTACATCTATAGGAATGACAAGCTGCAAAGCGATTCTACGCAACGCCAGATTGATGGTGAGCTTTTTGCGCTAAAGGATTTAATGTAATTCAGATGGAACTAATAAAGCGGCCGTCCCGAGCAAGGGCGGCCGTTTTTTTGCGGGATAGGAGGGAGGTTAGTCGAATTGGGCCAATTGGAGAAATTGGACGGGTCAGACTTTTCGGACAAGTCAGACGGGTCGGAGGGGGCGGAGGGGGCGGGGGATGACGGGGTCGGAGGGGAGGTTATTGCTTTCGCGAGAAGAGGGAGACGATCCATAGGAGGACTATGGCGCCGACAACCGAGGTTACAAGCGATCCGATGATGCCGCCCGCATGGAGCCCGAACAGACTGAATAGCCAGCCGCCGAGAACACCGCCGATAATACCTACGACCAGATTGACAATGAGGCCGAAACCGCCTCCGCGCATCAGTTTTCCCGCAACGAAGCCCGCGAGGATACCGATAATTATAAACCAGATGAAGCTCATGATAAACTGTTCTTGAGAATTATACTTTTCTCCTATAAACAAAAATGCCGTCGCGAGGGTTTCAGCCGCTTTTTATGATTTCTTATCGGAAGGATTCGGGGCGGATTGATTATCTTTGCAGACGATATGAAACAACCCCGTAAAATCGAACTTCTCGCGCCGGCGAAAAATGCCGAGACGGCGATCGAGGCGATCCGCCACGGCGCTGACGCTGTCTATATAGGCGCGCCGTCGCACGGCGCACGTAAAGCCGCCGCCAACACAGTGGAGGATATAGCCCGAGTCACGGACTATGCCCACCGATTCGGCGCCCGCGTCTATGTGACGCTCAACACCCTCATCTATCCCGACGAGATCAGGGAAGTGGAGCGACTCGTTACGCGGCTCTATTCCATAGGTACGGATGCACTGATTGTGCAGGACATGGGACTGCTCAGAATGGATATTCCTCCAATCGCGCTCCATGCCTCGACCCAGTGCGACATCCGGACTCCGCGGAAAGCCCGCTTTCTCGCCGAGATGGGATTCTCGCAGCTCGTGCTTCCGCGCGAAATGACGCTGGAGGAGATGCGGGCGGTCAGCGAGGCGGTGCCTGACACTCCGCTGGAAGCATTCGTGCACGGAGCATTGTGTGTCAGCTACAGCGGCGACTGTCAAGCGGGATTCATAACCCAGGGCCGCAGCGCCAACCGCGGCGAATGCCCCCAGATATGCCGTCACAGATTCGATCTGACCGACAGCAGGGGGAATAAGCTTATAGAGGGACGCCATCTGCTCTCGCTGCGCGACCTTAACCGCTCGGAGTTGATTCCGGAGATGCTTGAAGCGGGGGTGTCCTCGTTCAAAATAGAGGGAAGGCTGAAAGACGCGGCCTATGTCAAGAATGTCGTCGCCGCATATCGAAAGAAAATAGATGACGCCATAGCGGGCAGTCCCGAGAAATATGTCAGGGGCTCCTTCGGGGTCACGGATCTCTCCTTCGTCCCCGACCTCAACGAGAGTTTCAACCGCGGATACACGACATATTTCACCACGTCGGCCCGACCGACGCAGAAGATGGCAAGCATGCTTTCTCCCAAGTGGACCGGAATGGAGGTGGGAGAAGTTGTCACCTGCCGCGGACGCTCGATCAAAGCCAGGCTCTCGTCGCAGATTGCCAACGGGGACGGCCTGGGATATTTCGACGCAGCAGGGATGTTTCAGGGCTTCAAGGTGAACCGCGCCGAGGGAGGGGACCTCTTTCCGGCAACCCCACAGCGCATAGCGCCCGGCACGAAACTCTACCGCAACCACAACCGGTTGCGCGAAGAAGAGATGGAGCGCCCAACGGCACGCCGCCTCATCGACGTCGGCTTGACCCTGCGCCCCACACGAAGGGGAATAGCGCTGGATATCTCAGACGGATACGGACACCGCGCCTCGGCTTCGGCCGATCTGCCC
>ULSH01001600.1_pt1 | contig 13674 bp, 10 predicted proteins | sample 1956151 | NCBI WGS metagenome assembly ULSH01 (sample SAMEA4835702, study PRJEB28245) | human gut metagenome | biome: gut microbiome; material: fecal sample | place: Denmark | collected 2008 | reverse complement strand
AAAGCAATATAGGAAAAGCGCTGTGACTGTTTGAAAAGGTCACAGCGCTTTTGTTGTTGTTTTGTAGGGAGGGGTCTTGACCCCTCCAGGGCGTTGGATTCTGCCGCAGAGCTGCACGGAGCGGTCAAGACCGCTCCCTACAAAGCCGTTTTTTACAGCATTCTGTCCAAAAGCGGCATTAAAATTTCTATGTTTTGACAAAACTGCGGGTAGAAGTCGTCGCCGAGCTCATAATCGTAGTAGAGGGCACGCTCCATACGCCTGACAGCGGCGGAGAAGCGGGGGTTATCCGCGCCGCCCGCGGCCTGTAACCGGTGGGAAAGCTGCGTGCAGACAATGGCCCAGCGGGCATCCACCCCCGCGCGGTCCAGCACGGCGGAATCCTGCAGATAGTCCTGCAGCGTCCGTGCCTCCCCTGCCCGTGCACCGCAAAGCGGCGTCTGGACGTAATATTCCGTCTGCGCTGTCACCGTGTCGATGCTCTGCCCCAGCGGGTAGAGCGCACAGGCCAGCGGGCGCGCGGCGTGGATGGTGCAGGCGCTGCCCTCAAAAAAGCGGCAGTTGCCGGTTTTGGGGTCCGGCGTCAGGCGCAGGGCGGGCAGGCAGCTTTCAGGCGCAAAGTAGCTTTTGCAGAACGCCGCCGCCACGATACGGGGCGGCAAGCTAAGCCGCCGCGCAATGCGGTAGAGGTCATACCCCGACAGCACCAGATCGCGCCTCTGGCGGCAGCAGTCGCCGCAGCCCGCACAGGCAAAGTCAAAGCGGTCCCCTGCCGCCAGCCGCGGGCAGTCGTCCCAGTGTTCGCCGCAGCGGCCCGGCTCAACGGCTGGTATCACAGCTGCACCTCACCGGCGTAGGGCTGGCCGTGGGCGTAGGCGTCCAGCGCCTCAAACGGGCTCTGCACCATGCTGGCGACATTGACGTCGGTGTAAAACGCCGTGTGCGGGCTGACGATGACATTGGGATAGCTGCGCAGCAGGTTCAGTTCGCGGTTCGGGATGGCCTGCCCCATGCGGTTGTAATAGTAAATACCGGTCTCATCCTCAATGACGTCGAGGCCCGCACCGCCGATTTTGCCGCTTTCCAGCCCGGCGATCAGCGCGTCGGGGTCAATGAGCGTGCCCCGCGCCGTGTTGACGAGCAGCACGCCGTCTTTCATTTTTGCAAGGGCGCCGGCGTTGATGAGGTGGTGGTTCTCCGCCGTGGCGTTCGTGTGCAGCGTGATAATGTCACTTTTCACGTAAAGCTCGTCCAGCGTGACGTAGTCGGCGTACTGCCTGACCGCGTCGTTCGGGTAGAGGTCGTAGGCCAAAATCTTGCAGCCGAAGCCGCTCAGGTGGCGGATGACCGTCTGGCCGATCTTGCCCGTACCGATGACGCCCACCGTGCAGCCGGAAATATCGCGGCCCATCTTGCCGGGCAGCGAGTAGTCCTGCACATTGGCGCGCAGCATGATTTCGTTCATGCGGCGGGTACACATCAGCATGAGCATGATTGTATAGTTGGCCACGCCGTCCGGCGGGTAATGGCTGTGGCTGATGCGCAGACCCAGCTTTTTGGCGGTGTCCAGCGGGATATGATCATAGCCGATGCTGCGGCAGGGCAGATATTTGACGCCCATTTCAGCCCATGTCTGCAAATATTCAGGGCGTATCTCGCAGGGGTTCGTGCTGACGGCGTCGCAGCCCTCGGCCAGATGCAGGTTATCCGGGCGCGGCACGTCGGGCGTGCCGGTGTAGTCGATGCCGTAGCGGGCTTTGTAGGGCTCGCAGTATTGCTGCTCATCAAAGGGACGCAGCGCGTAAAACATGATTTTCATGCTTTGTCATCTCCTGTTACAGGTGAAAATCAAAGGTTTCGGCCAGCCAGTCCGTGCAGAGGGCCACCCAGGCGCTGTTGTGCTTGTTGGGGGTGTTGACCTCCCGCGTGCAGGTGCTTGTGCCGTGGCCGTCGTGGGCGAAAAGATGCAGCTCCAGCGGGACCTTATGGGCTGTCAGCGCACCGGCAAGCATCAAAGAGTTCTGCACGGGGACGGACGGGTCCTCCACCGTATGCCAGACGAAGAAGGGCGGCAGACCGTCGCGGACCTGGTTTTCCAGGCTCATTGTGGCGCGCAGGTCGGCGTCATCGCCGCAGAGGTTGACAATGGAGCCGTCGTGGCGGTATTCCCCCGCCGTGATGACCGGATAGCCCAGCACAACGGCATCGGGGCGTGCCTCGGTGCCGTGGATGCCAAGGGCGGTCTGCACAGGCTCGGCGTCCCACAGTATGGCCGTGGACGCCGCCAGATGGCCGCCCGCCGAGAAGCCGCAGATGGCGATTTTCGCCGGGTCGGTGCCGAACTGCTCTGCATTGCGGCGGATATGCAGGATCGCCCCGGCAGCATCGATCAGCGGCTGCCAACGCAGGGCGGGCACAGTCTCGTCACTTCGGCAGGTGTAATAGAGGGTAAAGACGTTGTAGCCAGCCTGCAGAAACTGCATGGCAACGGGGTCGGCCTCGCGTCTGCTGCACCAGGCGTAGCCGCCGCCCGGCAGGATGAGAATGGCCGGACGGGTGTTGAAGGCAGGCATCTCGACGGTCCTATCGCGCAGATACCCGATGAGCTGTGCGCCGCCGGGGAGAGTGTGGGTGTATATTTGCATGATGGATTCCTCTTTCTATGGTATTTCTATGGTAAGGGATCGTTTTTTGTCGGCATGGCGTAGGGGCCGCCTATATGCGGCCGCAGCTGTACGCAGGCAGACATTCACGGGTAAGCCCGGCCCCTGCCGCGCTGTTTAACAGAATACCTTATACATTGTTAGCATACCGCAAATTCCCACGTTTGAAAAGCCCTGAATTTAAATTTTTTGTTAAAATCCTGCGCAAGGGTTGCACTTTATTAAAAAGAGTGCTAAACTAGCTTTAGCAGTTTAAATAAACGAGTGCTAATTTCATTTGTAAAAAGTGAGGTTTTCTACCATGGCTATGCATCAGTTTAAGGCCGAGAGCAAAAAGCTGCTTGACCTGATGATCAATTCTATCTATACAAACCGCGAGATCTTCCTGCGTGAGCTGATCTCCAACGCATCGGACGCCTGCGACAAGCGCTACTTCAAGAGCCTGACCGACACGTCCATCGGCATCACGAAGGACGACCTGAAAATCCACATCCAGCCCGACAAGGACAGCCGCACGCTGACCATCACCGATAACGGCATCGGCATGACGAAGGAGGAGCTGGAGAAGAACCTCGGCACGATTGCCAGGTCCGGCTCCCTTGACTTCAAGACCGAGAACCAGAGCGATAACATCGACATCATCGGTCAGTTCGGCGTCGGCTTCTATTCCGCGTTCATGGTGGCCAAAAAGGTCACCGTCATCTCCCGCGCGCAGGGCGCTGACACGGCCTGGAAGTGGGAGTCCACCGGCGTCGAGGGCTACACCCTGACCGAGGCTGACAAGGAGGACATCGGCACCGAGATCATTCTGGTGCTGAAGGACGACACCGATACCGACAAGTACAGCGAGTACCTCGAGGATTACGAGCTTGCAAACCTCGTTAAGAAGTACAGTGACTACATCCGCTTCCCCATCACGATGTACCGCGAGAAATCCCGCCAGAAGCCGAAGCCGGAGGACGCGGGCGACGATTACAAGCCCGAGTACGAGACCTACACCGAGCTGGAAACGCTGAACAGCATGGTGCCCATCTGGAAGCGCCCGAAGAACGAGGTCAAGGACGAGGACTACAACGAGTTCTACAAGAACAAGTTCATGGACTACACCGACCCGCTGCGCGTCATCACCAGCCGCACCGAGGGTACGGCGACCTACACCGCGCTGCTGTTCATCCCCGGCTCGACCCCGTACGACTACTACACCAAGGAGTACGAGAAGGGTCTGGCGCTGTATGCCTCCGGTGTTATGATCATGGAGAAGTGTGCCGACCTGCTGCCGGATTATTTCAGCTTTGTGAAGGGCGTTGTGGACAGCGAGGATCTGAGTCTGAACATCAGCCGTGAGACGCTGCAGAAGGACAACCAGCTCAAGCTGATGCGCAATTCTCTGGAAAAGAAGATCAAGAACGAGCTGCACGCGATGCTCGTCAATGACCGCGAGAAGTATGAGACCTTCTGGAAGAACTTTGGCCGCCAGATCAAGTTCGGCATCTACGGCGACTACGGCATGCACAAGGATCTGCTGGGCGACCTGCTGATGTTCTACTCCGCCAAGGAGAAAAAGCTCGTCACGCTGGACGAGTACGTCGAGAAGATGCCCGAGGCGCAGAAGTGCATCTACTTTGCCGCCGGTGACGACACGGACCGCCTGGGCAAGCTGCCCAACGCCCAGTTGGTGTTGAGCAAGGGCTACGACCTGCTGCTCTGCACCGAGGATGTGGATGAGTTCTGCCTGCAGATGATGCGCGACTACAAGGAGAAAGAGTTTAAGAACATCAACTCCGGTGACCTGGGTCTGGAGACCGAGGACGAGAAGAAGGCCGCCGAGGCTGCCGAGACCGAGAACAAGGACCTGTTTGAGGAAATCAAGAAGGACCTGAACGGCAAGGTCAAGGAGGTCAAGGTCAATCCGACCCTGCAGGAACACCCCGTCACCCTGTCTGCCGAGGGCGGTATCTCGATGGAGATGGAGAAGGTACTGCGCCGCATGCCCAACGCAGAGGGCGTCGAGAGCACGAAGGTGCTGGAGCTGAACCCGAACCACACGGTCTTTGCCGCCCTGAAGGCCGCCCACGCCGCGGGCGACACCGACAAGGTCGCCAAGTACGCTGAGCTGCTCTATGACCAGGCCCTGCTGATCGCCGGTCTGCCCATTGAGGACCCCGTTGCCTATGCACAGCTGGTGTGTGGGCTGATGCAGTAAAATCAGAATAACAGCCGCCCGCCCAGGTACGATGCCTGAGCGGGCGGCTGTTTTTTTGATGGGGTTGCAGGGGGGGGATTGTTCGACCACGGCAGCACGGACTTTCCGAGTCGATGCAGGCACCGTCCCTATGTGTAGGGGCGGATTCCATATCCGCCCGGGAAAGCTTCCGCCACCGCAAACGGGCACGGGCTCATATAGAATGCGCCCCTACGGAGTTATGCCGCAGGGGCGCAATTTTCGTTTTTTACACAAACGGATTATAAAACCGTCCAAACCTGATCGTCACGGTCAGGCTGATAAGCAGCAGCACGACGCCGACTGCCAGCGCGATAAAATCGCGGCGGGCAAAGGGGCGGCGGGTGTACCAGGTGCGCTTGTCATGCTTGCCGAAGCCGCGCAGCTCCATGGCGTTGGAGATCGTGTCGATGCGGTTCAAGCTCGTCAGAATCAGCGGCAGCAGGATGCTGACCGAGTTTTTCAGGCGCTTGAAAAACGGCTCGCTGCGGCCCAGCTCGACGCCGCGGGCCTGCTGTGCCTGGCTGATGCTGTGGTAATCGCGCTGAATATCCGGAATGTACCGCAGCGCAATGGCAACGGAATAGCCGACCTTGTATGAGATGCCGATGCTGTTCAGGCTGGCGGCGAACTCGCTGGGGTTCGTGGCCGAGATGAACAGAATGGCCACCGGCAGCGCGACAAAATATTTCAGCGAGATGTTGAACATATAGAACAGCTGCTCGGCAGTCAGGTCGTACCGCCAGAACAGGTGGCAAAGCACCGTGCGGGTGCCGTAGATCGTCGGGCCCTGGTTCGGGTCGAACAGGAAGATGAACAGGTCGTTCAGCGCGAGGAACACCAGCATAAAGACCAGCATGAAACGAACCTCGCGCAGCTTGATGTGGCTGAGCCTGAACACCGCAAGGCTGACGGCCATCAGCCCCAGCAGCACCCAGGTGTTGTAGGTGATCATGCTGGCGAAGGTAAACAGCAGAAAGAACGCCAGCTTTGTCGTGCCGGTCAGGTCGTGTACCACGCTTTTGCGCGGTATATAGTTCAAAACGGTATTAGCAGCCATCGGCGCGCACCTCCCTGTCTGCCGCGATAAAGCGCTCCACAAATTCCTCGGCGGGCGTGATGCCGCAGCGGTTGGCCAGCGTGTAAAGGCTCGTCTCCTTCAAGGCCGCCTGCTCGATCAGCGCCGGGTCACAGAGGATGGCCGCCGCGCTGCGGTCCGCAATGAGCCGCCCGTCGCAAAAGGCCAGCGCCCGCGGCGTGTATTCCAGCATCAGGTGCATGTCGTGGGTGATCATGACCACGGTCACACCCTTGGCGTTCAGCCCGCGCAGGAACTCCATAATATCGGTGTAATGTCGGAAATCCTGGCCCGCCGTCGGCTCGTCCAGAATGATAAGCTCGGGGTCCTGCACCAGCACGCTGGCGATGGTCACGCGCTTTTTCTGGCCGAAGCTCAGCGCCGAGATGGGCCAGTTGCGGAACGGGTACAAGCCGCAGACCTTCAGCGTATCCTCGACCCTAGCGCGAATCTCAGCATCGGTCAGGCCGCTGCCCTGCAAGCCCAGCGCGACCTCGTCAAAGATCATCGTCTTGGAGATCATCTGGTTCGGGTTCTGCATGACATAGCCGATATGCCTGGCGCGGCGGCGGATGTTTTCGTCTTTCAGGTCTTTTCCGTCAAAGAAAATTTCACCACTGTCGGGCGTCTCAAAGCCGCAGATCAGCTTGGAGAGCGTTGACTTGCCCGCGCCGTTGCGGCCCACGATGCTGACCATCTCCCCTTTTCCAATCGTGAAGCTCACGTCAGACAGGGTGTGCTGGTCCTTGCTGTAGCCGAAGGACAGGCCCTTGACCTCCAGCAGCGGGGTCGGGGCAGGCTTGGCCGCGGGCAGCGGCTCGGCGCGGAACCAGGCGCGCAGCTTCTCGGTATCGGCGTCATCCAGCACGACGGAGTCAACGTGGGCGGGGTGCTTGGCGGGCGTGATGTCAATGCCCGCATACCGCATGGCCGTGACGTAAAGCGGCTCACGGATGCCGTTTTCTGCCAGCAGTGCGCCGGACAGCAGCTCGTCGGGGCGCAGGTCGGCCAGGATGCGGCCCTCGTTGACCAGCACAATGCGATCTACGCTGCGCCAGAGCACGTCCTCAAGGCGGTGCTCAATGATGAGGACCGTCGTGTCGGTCTTTTGCTGGATCGTGTCGATCAGCTCAATGGCCTGCTTGCCCGTGGCCGGGTCAAGGTTTGCCAGCGGCTCATCGAACAGTAAAATCTTCACCTCGTCGACCATGACGCCCGCGAGGCTGACGCGCTGCTTCTGACCGCCGGAAAGCTCGTGCGGAGCGTAGTCGAGGTGGTTCTCGATGCCGACCAGCTCGGCGGCATGCCGGGTGATCTCGTGCATTTCGTCCTGCGGGGTGCAGCTGTTTTCCAGCGCAAAGGCGATGTCCTCCCCCACCGTCAGGCCGATGAACTGGCCGTCCGGGTCCTGCAGCACCGTGCCGACGTGGCCCGCCAGCTCAAAAATACTGCTGTGGGGCGCATCCACGCCGTCCACAGTCAGCGTGCCCGTGCACTTGCCGGGGTAGGAGAACGGGTTCAGGCCGTTGATGCAGGCCGCCAGCGTGGACTTGCCGCTGCCGGACGGCCCGGCGATCAGCACGCGCTCCCCGGGGTAGATGTCCAGATTGATGTCATGCAGCGTGGGCTGCTTCTGGGCACGATATTGGAAGGAAAAATTTTTAAAGGATATGATCGGGGTTCTCGTTTCAGCCATACGGCACCTCGCAGGGGAAATTGTGGTGGAACAGCAAAATGCCTTCCCGCGTTTGTGGGAAGGCATACGGGTTTACAGCGGATTACTCTTTGTCCAGAGAGCCCTTCTTGGCGATGGTCTTGGTGTAGGCCAGAATCAGCAGGCCGCCGACGACAACAGCCGTGATGATGTTGGACACAGCGGCAAACGCACCCTGTGCAAAGACCTTTTTGGCGGGCTCGGCGTAGATCAGGATGTCCAGCACAGGCGCAACGACGATCCAGGCAATGGCATGGGCCGCGACATTGGCGATGGCGAAGGTGGCGACCTTACGCTTGTTGAAGTCGCCCTCCTGCACATTCAGCTTCTTGGCAAACAGGCCGACGACCACGCCGGTGAAGGCGGAGGCGATGACCCAGCTCCACCACGGGATGCCGCCCCAGGACAGGTCGATGAGGGCATGGCCGATGAAGCCGATCAGGGCGCCGGCCACAGGGCCGTACATGGCGGCCAGCAGACCGAGCACCGCGTACTGCAGGCTGATGTTGGTGTTGGGCACCGGGCTGGGGATAGCGACAAAGCGCCCCAGAACAAAGAACAGGGCTGCGCCGATGCCGACGGCAACGAAGGTTTTACTGTTCGAGTTTTTCATGATTCCGCACTCCTTTTAATACTATACCGCAAATCGTTCTTCCGCCTTCGCAAAAGAACAGTTTAAGTATACTGTTATAAAAGTGCCGCTGTCAATGGGCAAAAGTCGAGGTATGCACTATTTTGGTGAGATTTCGGCACAAAAAAACCACCCCGAAGGGTGGTCAAAAGTGGAGCGGCCGACGAGGCTCGAACTCGCTACCTCCACCTTGGCAAGGTGGCGCTCTACCAGATGAGCTACGGCCGCATAAAATGGTGCCTCCGATCGGAATCGAACCAATGACACGGGGATTTTCAGTCCCCTGCTCTACCGACTGAGCTACAGAGGCAAACAACAGGTATGATTATACACGAAGGAGGGACATCTGTCAAGCGCGTTTTTACAATTTTCTGCCGGATTTTGCCTGAATTTCAAAAAATAAAGCAGCTGCTGCCGTGCCCCGGGTCATCGGGGCGCGGCGCAGCTGCATAAACAGCATGGCAAACGCGGTCAATCGCGGCGGAAGATATCGCGCGTGTAGACCTTTTCCTTTACGTCGTCCAGGCATTTGTCATAGCGGTTTGCCAGAATGGCCTGCGACTGTGCCTTGAACCTGTCCAAATCGTTGACAACAACACTGCCAAAGAAGGTCTCGCCATCCTTCAGCGTCGGTTCATAGATGATGACCGTCGCCCCCTTGGCCTTGATGCGCTTCATGACACCCTGAATCGAGCTCTGGCGGAAGTTGTCGCTGTTGCTCTTCATCGTCAGGCGGTAGACGCCGATGGTCACGGGCTTTTCCCTGCCGGCGTCATACTCATTCTCGTCGGCATAGCCGTAGTACCCGGCCAGCTTCAGCACACGGTCCGCGATAAAGTCCTTGCGGGTGCGGTTGCTGTCAACAATGGCCTCGATCAGCTTTTCGGGCACATCGGCATAGTTGGCCAGCAGTTGCTTGGTGTCCTTGGGCAGGCAGTAGCCGCCGTAGCCGAAGCTGGGATTATTGTAGTGGCTGCCGATACGCGGGTCAAGGCAGACACCGTCGATGATCTGCTGGGTATTCAGACCCTTGCTCTCGGCGTAGGTGTCCAGCTCATTGAAGTACGCCACGCGCAGCGCCAGATAGGTGTTGGCAAACAGCTTGACAGCCTCGGCCTCGGTGAAGCCCATGAACAGCGTGTCGATGTTCTCCTTGATAGCTCCCTCCTGCAGCAGCGCCGCAAAGGTGTGCGCGGCCTCCACCAGGCGCGGGTCGTTCAGGTCAGTGCCGACAATGATGCGGCTCGGGTAAAGGTTGTCGTAGAGCGCCTTCGACTCGCGCAGGAACTCTGGGCTGAAGATGATGTTGCTGCTGCCGAATTTTTCGCGCACCGACACCGTGTAGCCCACGGGAATCGTCGACTTGATGACCATGACGGCGTTGGGGTTGTACTGCATGACAAGCTGAATGACCGCCTCGACAGCCGAGGTGTCAAAGTGCTGGGTGCGGCTGTCGTAGTTTGTAGGCGCGGCGATGACGACAAAGTCCGCGCCGCTGTACGCCTGTGCCGGGTCAAGCGTGGCGGTCAGCTTCAGTTCCTTTTCGGCCAGGTATTTTTCAATGTATTCGTCCCGGATCGGAGATTTGCGCCGGTTGATGAGATCGACCTTGGCCGGGATCACGTCAATCGCGCAGACCTCGTGGTGCTGCGCCAGCAGCGTTGCAATAGAAAGTCCCACATAGCCCGTTCCCGCAACCGCAATTTTAAGCATTTTGTCCATAGCCGATTCCTTCTCCGTGTTATTTTGGCGGCACCAGCGGACGCAGTGTGCATCCTGCGGTGCTTTTGTTTTGGTATTGCCTTATAATAAATGTATTATAACACGAAGTTGGGAGTGTGGCAACCGGGCGGCGGGCAGTTTACGCATGCCGCTTTTTGTCCAGACGAATTTTATCGCTTATCATGGCAATAAATTCACTGTTCGTCGGCTTGCCGCGCAGGTTGTGGATCGTGTAGCCAAAGTAGCTGTTCAGCGTATCCACGTCGCCGCGGTCCCAGGCGACCTCGATGGCGTGGCGGATCGCGCGCTCGACGCGGCTGGCCGTGGTCATGTTGCGCTTGGCAATTTCGGGATAAAGCCGCTTGGTCACGGCGTTGATGTACCCGTGGTCGGAGATCGTCAGCAGAATGGCGTCGCGCAGGAACTGGTAGCCCTTGATGTGCGCGGGTACGCCGATCTGGTGCAGAATTTCCGTCACGGTCAGCTCATCGCTGTCCTGCGAGACGACCTGCGGGCGCATTGTGTTGCCCGCCGCCTTCAGCACACGGCTGACGAGGACCGACTCGTCAAACGGCTTGACGAAGAAGAACGAGAACCCGCTGTCAAGAAGTTCCTGCTCCATCTCCTCGCTCTGGAATGCCCCCGTGACGAAGAACGTCGTGTGGGTGCTGCTGGTGTTCTGGGCCTCGTAGCGCTGCTTGACCGTGATCGCGTCCAGGTCCGGCATGAACGCATCCAGCAGAACGGCCTGCGGATGAACGGCCAGAAGGGTTTCCAGGGCCTTGGTGCCGTTCTTCTCACAGACGGTCACGGCAATGCCTTTGGCTTCCAGCGCACGGCGGCACACAGCGGACACCTGCGTGTCCGTGTCGGTCATTACAAATTTGATCTTTTCCATCGTCACATATCCTCCATACATTTTGAGCTGCGCGTACCCCGCGCGTAAACTTCGCTCGGTTTCTGTTTACATTGGGAATTCTACCATATTTTCCCACATTTATCAATAGATTTCCCGCTGTTTATCGGTATTTCCCGAAATTTTCGTTCGACAATTTTCTCTATAATTCGTCAGTCATCGGCAAAACAGTACACGTATCAACATCATTTTATTCTTTTCGTGGTTTTTGTTGTCGGTCAGCAGTCCCGCTTTTTCGTCCGCTGCGTCCCACTTTCGGCGCTCATTTGCTGCTGGCGACAGCATCCGCTTTTTCCAGCATGGTTGTCGCAAAGATTGCGTAGCCCCTGCTCGGATCGTTCACCAGCACATGGGTAAGCACTGCCGCCAGACGGCCATTCTGCACGATGGGCGAACCGCTCATACCCTGCACTACGCCGCCGGTGGCGTCAAGCAGGCGCTTGTCCGTCACGCGGATCAGCAGGTTTCGGTTCGGGTCGCTGCCGGTCATCGTCACACGCTCGACCTGAATCGTATAGGGCTGCGCCGCCGTGCCCAGCACAGTGGTCCACAGCTCGGCCTCGCCGGGCGTGACCTCCTGCAAATTTGCCACGGGCAGTGCCGGGGCGGTGCAGCTGCCGGTGTAGCTGCCGTAGACCCCGGCGGCATCGTTGGCCAACACGGTTCCGGCTGGCGCGGCGGCGAACTCCCCGCGCAGCTCGCCCGGGCTGCCCGCTGCGCCGCGGATGCAGCCGGTGATCGTCACCGGGACGATTTCCCCGGAGAGCAGCGTCAGATCCGCACCTGTGTCGGCATCGCTGATGGAATGCCCCAGCCCCGCGAATGTGCCGCGCTGCGGGTCCACAAAGCTCATTGTGCCGATGCCCGCGCCCGAGTCCCGCACCCAGACGCCCGCCTTGTAGTGACCGTTTTCGTCCGCCGTCGGGGTCAGCGTCGCCGTGTGCCGGGCACCGCTGCGCCGGTACACCACGGTCAGGGGTGCGCCGCCCGCCGCCTGAATGGCCGCGGTCAGGTCCTCGTTGCTGCGTACCGGCCTGCCGTTGGCGGAGACGATCAAATCGCCCAGCCGCAGCCCGGCTGCCTTGGCGGGGGTTTCGCTGCCCAGCACCGTGTAGCGATCCGAGAACGCCACGACAAGCGCCCCGTCGGAGAACAGCTTGACGCCGAACGGTGTCCCGCAGACCTGCACGGTGCGCCGCTCGGTGCTGACGGCACGCACGGTCTTGACCGGCAGCGTGCCGAACAGCGTCAGCGTGACGTTGGCGCTTGTGTCAGGCGTCGTGCTGTCCGCGGCCACACTCCCCTGCCGCTTTTTTACGGTCAGGTAGGGCATCGAGGCAATTTCCAGCTCCGCCGCCGGGCCGTCGGTGTAAAGTGTATCCGGCAGAGCCGCCGCCAGGCCCGCCAGCACCACGGCCGCCAGCAGGGCCGCTGCCACCAGGACAGCCGCCGCATGCCGTAAAAATTTGTGTCGGTGCATATTCATCCCTCGCTTTGGGATTAGAATGTGCAGACAGGCCGCGGATTATGTCACAAAAAGCCCCCTGCATCGCGGGGATGCAGGGGGCTTGGGTCAGGCGGTTTCTTCTTCCTTGCTGCCGTGCAGCAGGTCGGCCACCGGGCTGATGGCCATATAGGCGTTTGCGTCGACACCCTTGACCAGTGTCTTGAGCTTGACGGTCTGGAAGCGGTTGACCACAACGTACAGCACCGTCTTGGGCGTGTCCGAGTAGAAGCCGTGGGCGTCTATGATGGTCAGGCCCGTGCCGAATTCCTCCGACACGGCGCGGGCGATCTCGTCCGGGTGGGTCGTGATGATCATGGCTGCCTTGGCGCTGTCAAGGCCGTCCACGATGAAGTCCACGGTCTTGGAGCCCGCCGCGTAGGTGACGATGGAGTAGAGCGGCAGTATCCAGCTGCCCATGACGATGCCGCAAATTATGTACAGCAGCACGTTGTAAATCAGCACAAATGTACCGACGGACAGCCCGAGCGGCTTTGCAAAGATGACGGCGACGACCTCAATGCCGTCCATCGCGCCGCCGTAGCGGATGGCCAGGCCGCTGCCGACGCCCGAGATGATGCCGCCGAACAGCGCACACAAAAACAAATCCGTGCCCGCCAGCGGCGAGGCAATGCTGACGTCGATGGGCAGCACATCGGTGATGAGCCAGGCCGCCACCGAGTAGACGCAGACCGTGAAGATGGCGTAAATCGAGAACGTCGCCCCCTGCCGCTTGAAGCCGAACAGCAGCAGCGGGATGTTGAGCAGGATCAGGAAGAAGGACAGCGAAAGATAGTCCGGCGTCAGCTGGGAGAGCAGGATGGATGTGCCGGAGATGCCGCTGTCGTACAGCTGTACCGGCGCAATAAACAGCGTTACACCGATAGCATTGATGATGCCCGCAATCAGCAGCATCAAAAAATGGAAGGGCGAGAGCTTGGCTAGGATGTTCTTTTTCAAAGTCTACCTCCGTGGTCACAGGCTGGCAGGCGGTTTGCCTATAGTATACCGTACAGCAGGGACACACGTCCATAGATAAAACGTAAATTGTGCATGCCTTCCTTTATTAAAACGGATGCCCGTGTCAATACGGTTTTGCCATTGACAAACCGCACAAAAAAACGTATACTAATTTTGTTATGCGGCTATGGCGGAATTGGCAGACGCGCTGGTTTTAGGGTCCAGTGTCCACGACGTGCAGGTTCAAGTCCTGTTAGCCGCACCA
>ULSH01022517.1_pt1 | contig 13686 bp, 4 predicted proteins | sample 1956151 | NCBI WGS metagenome assembly ULSH01 (sample SAMEA4835702, study PRJEB28245) | human gut metagenome | biome: gut microbiome; material: fecal sample | place: Denmark | collected 2008 | reverse complement strand
TTGCCGGCTTCCGAATTAATATATTCGGTCTCATAATTGTAGAAGTGTTTGCCGTTGTAATTGAGTTCGGTCTCGCCGGTTTCGTTGCCATGTACGAATGCTGTCGGGCGGTAATACAGCGAATTGGTGACTTTGACACCATCGGCCTCGTTGTCGATATATGGAGTGTCATACCAGCCGAATGCGCCGGAGTGGATGGCGCGACGCCATTTATTACCGCCTTCGTCTACGGCTACAAACTGGCTTTCAAGACCCCAGGTGACGACTTCGGTGTGGAGGTTGTCGCCGATGGTCTTGATGGTAGTGGCATCGGCGCCGATGGATTTGATGCCGCCGCACCAGTCACCACGCCATTTGGCGTAAATGGCTTGTGCTTCTGCTTGCGTGATATTTTTGTTTACTGTTTTTCCGTCCAAATAGTTGTTGGGAATGTAATTGCCGTTGGCTGACAGCTCGGTGCGTGCGGTCAGCTGTGCAAGGTACCACTTGCCGTTGTAGTACTGGGCTTGACGGTATATGTCGCCGGGTGCACCCCATGCGCCTACCGGCGTCTTGGCGTTGGCAAACAGGCCTTTGGCCAATACTGCATCGGCGGGCTTACCGGCCTTGTTCCACTCGTCCTCGGTCATGATGGGGTAGTTGTATACGGTGTCGAGGACGTACGATGCTACGTCTTCGGCGTGCTTGATGGTAGCGGATGCCGATGTCGAGCGCGTGACGCTGCCGTCTTTCCAATAAGCCACAATCACGTAGGAGTATGTGCCGTCGGGAAGGTTGGAGTCGATATACGAACCTCCGGTGTATTTGCCCAAAATCTTGATACCGTCGCGGAATAATTCGTAGTGGTCGAGGTTTTCCGTCGAGGCCACTTCCCATGCCAGGGCGGCGGTGCGGCGTCCCTTATAGGTATCTACGGAAGTGAAGTAGGGGGCGGCGGAGGCCTTCGGCGCTACGGTGTTGGAGGTGGCGGAATTGGTCTTTTCGCCGTCCTTGGTGGTGATGGTTTGGTTCATGGTGGCGCGTACCATCAGCGAGGTCTCCACGGTGACTACAACGCCGTTCTCGGTTTCCGACCCTAAGGGCGAGTAGTTGGCCACATCGTATTTGGTGGTGTTGGCGGGTATGGTGGCGAGGTCTTGTGTCGTGGTGGTGGCGGTACCGCCGGCGGGTGTCTTTTTGATTACCTTGACCACGGTGAAGTTCTTGATTGTGCCGTATGCCGGGGTATTCCATTCGAGGTGTGCCGTGGCTGTGGCGTCTGTCGGGTCGATGGAGGCGGTCAGGACGATGTTGCCGAAGCCGGCATCGTAAGTCGAGGCATTGGTGCTTGTGGCGCTTGTGCCTTCGGCGTTGACAGCTATGATGCGGTATTTGTGCTGCTTGCCCGTACCGGTGGTCAGAACAAGTGTCGTCGAGGTGGCATTGCCGTCATATACCTTGGTTTCGGGCGAGTTGGTGCAGTCGTACACTTGATACGAAGTGGCTTTGTCGGCTGCGTTCCATTTCAAGTCGACCTTCTGGGACGTGCCTTCCCACCTTGCCGTGGCGGTGAAGCCGGTAACGGTTGCAGGCCTGCGGTCGTCTTTGTACTCGACACGGACGATGCCGCCATCGGGGTCGACGCCGTAGAGCACCAGATGTCGGTCGGCTTCCTTGATGTCGTAATCGCAGAAGGTGAAGCCTGCATTCCTTATATCGTTATTCGAAACAGTCTGAGCATCGGTGATAATGTTCTTGCCGTTGGCCACGCCATCGGTGTAGTCGATGAGGGAGAGTTTGGGCGCAGTGGTGCCGCTTGAACAGTTCATATTCAAGGACAATTTGCGGCCTTTGAAGGTGAAGAACTTTTGGCCGGTGCCGTGGATTGAACCTAAACCATTGGCGGAGAGTTCTTCTTTTACGGATCCATCGGCATTAAAGTGGATGCCGTATGTGTTGTTGAAAGACGTAATCCACACTGTGCCGTCATCCATCGGGTCTATGCTGACGTTATTCCAGTCAGAGCCTAAGCTTTTGGCTAATTTGATTTCCTTGACGGAGGTCGTCTGCTTGTTCTTGATGGTAAAGACGAGCAATCGATCTATGGCGTTTCCTTTCGTTGCAATCATGTATATCCTGCCGTTATCGGGGTGTACCCCATGCACCAAATCCTTGGTATGGATTAAGTCTTGGATTTCCTGAGCAGTCTACTCGGTTCTCAATTTTGTCATTGAAAAGGTATATCGGTGCGCTTTTGGCACTACTCCAGCAATATATCTTGGTATTTTGGGTGCTGCTGCTTGGACAATTCATAGCAACGACCGAATTGCCCATACGGGTCATACCTAATAGTGCGGCATAGTAGCTCCCTCCTTCAGACCAGTCAATGGTATTGTCAACGCCGTTCATGTTAGCTTCGCCTTCTTGGGCAAAAGTAGTGCTATTGAGCACCTTAATCTTGTAAGATGATTTCGTGCCCATGTTGCCGTTTTGAGTCAACACCCACAATTGGTTGTTGAAAACGGTCAGACCGGCGGCGCAAACATTGCCGTTGCCGGTGGTGTTGCCGTTGTTCGGCCACCAGGCGTTGACCGGGGAGACGTTTTTCTTGCAGTAGGTGGTGGCCCCTGCGGGGATGGTGAAAGCCTCGGCGGAGGCTCCCACCGAGGAGCCGAGCGCCGTGATAAACGCCATCAGTGTTAAGAATGCATTTTTGAATCTCATATTATGAAATGTAGTTAATGTTTGTTCCGAGTTTTTCACGCTGTTCCGGTCCAAGCTGCTCTATACCGGTCCAAGCTGCTCTAAGCCATAGGTTGTCGAGGGGAAGCGTAGTGCTTTGTATAGTGTTTCATGCGTGCTTAGTCCTGTCTTGTCAGGAGCTGTCAGTCGGTGTCAGTCGATGTCGGTCGATGTCAGTCGATGTCGGTTGTCTTGCCCGGGCAAATGCGAGGACTTGTGCCCGCGATGCCACGAATGTGGATGGATGCGTGCTCTGTAACTTTTTATGTGTGTGGTGTGCCGCGGGGCGGTCTTGTGGCAGTGGTGGCGGCGTTTGGTCGTGCGTGCCTCGGGCCTATACTCCGGGAGGTTGTAGAATGGCCTCCGGCTTGGAGGCTTTTTGATAATCGGTTCGCGGACGTTTCTTGCCGTCCGTGCCCATATGCAATAAAGTCAAGGTATGTTATATCAAGCATTGAGCCTGATTTTGGCCTGCAAAGTTAAGCATTATTCCGCATATACAGCACAAAAAGTGCCAAAATAATAAAAAAACGAGCTCCGCTAACCTCGGCGGTCGGCGGAGCCCTTAACAATATTGCATTCTACATTTCAGGTTGATCAATCAATCACTTTTTCAGTGGTTTTTTTTAGATGCGTGCTGCATCACTGCAGTACTAAGTAATTCTATTAATTACTTGCTTCTTAGGGCTTCACTCGCACAAGCGAGCGGTGGCCCTGCGGGCACGTGCCAACCTCGGTCGGCACGGCCGCATATATCAAAGTATCAATCACTTCTTAACGATGCGCAGGGGAGCCTGCTCGTTGACTACGAGCATGTACACGCCCGGGGCCAGGGTGGAGACGTCCACGCTTTGGGTGTAGTCCTTTTCGCCGGCCACGCGAGCCACTTCGGCGCCTGCTGTCGAGAAGATGCGTACGCTTTCTATAGCCTCGGGGCTGGTGACGGTTACCGCAGTGGTGGCGGGCACGGGGTAGACGCTCAGGCTGTAGCCGGTGGCGTCACTTATGCCGGTTGTCCCGCCGTTGAAGTTCTCGGCGTTGGTCGAGGCGGTCTTGCGTATGCGAGCATTGGTGGAGGCGTACACGGCCGTGATGCGGTATTTGTAGCCCGACGGGTTGTCTTTGGTGTAGTAGTACAGCACGCACTTGTGGTCGGTGGCGGGGTTGGCTTTTTCGCGCAAGGCGTAGCCCTTTTCGGAGGGGGTGTCGATGCCGAATTTGTACGTATCGCTCCCGCCGAACTTGTAGTTGCCGGGCACTTGGCCTTCGGGGATTTGGCCGTTGGGGACTTCTACGGGATAGTAGTGGTAGTCTTCGCCCTGCTTGAGCAGGTTGAATTTGTTAAGGGTGTTGAAGGTGGCGCCTCCGTCGGTGGAGTATTCCACGAGGAAGTACGACACGGGTTCGTTTGAATTGGCGGCTGTGGCACGGTCAAAGTCGAGGTCTACGCGGTACATGCCGGCTCCGGTATAGATGTATGCCTTGGCTTCGCCTATGGCTGCCGGGTAGTCGTTTTGGTCAACTTCGTAGTTCATACCACCACGGATGAGTGTTCCGTTGTTTACGCGTTTGTAGATAGGAACGATTTCGGCGGTGTACATGTCGGCGTTGATGACGAACTCACCGGAAATGTTTTGATTGTAGTCGCGGCTGAACACATGGTTCACGTCAGCCTCGTCGTTTACTGTCCATGTATTGAGTACTGTACCGTTTTGGTCTTTGAGGGCTACTTCGTAGTGGTTTACCACGATGTCTGCTCCCGGCAGGCCGAAGGAGTGGTCTTGGTCGGTAGGTTTCTTGCTGGGACGCTGCCAGGTAATCTTGCAGTCGAAGCGTGTGATGTCGGAGGGGTTGGTTTCATCGTCATAGCCGGTCGTAATATTGATGTTGACGGGTACGTCGGGATAAACATCGCGCTTGTACAGACGATACTTGGCGAAGCGTACGCCGGGAACATATTGATAGATGTATATGCAGTCGTCTGCCTCGCTGAACTCGGCACCGTACCACGAGCAGTTCGAGTTGCCGGCAACGAACTGCGAAACTTCTTCGAGCTTATTGCCTACGCAGGGAATCAGGTTGTTCTTGGAGGGTACCACGTTGGCGGCTGTTTCGCCGTTCTTGCATTCTGCTACGTCGATGCGGAAGTAGCCGGGGTTGTTACTGCGAATCGTAGAGGGGTGCAGCACGAAGAACTCATTGTTGTAGGTGAAAGCCACGCCTCCCGACTGGGCGATGTCGGCGGTAGCATCATACATCAGGGAGTAGTGGCCGGAGGGGTCTACATACCATGTACCGATGCTGCGCACGGTTTGGATAAATGCTCCGTTGCGCCCGGGTACGGGGAACGAATAGTTCTCGGTAGAGCCTTTTGGGTGCAAGGCTTCGCCCGTCTTGGGGTTTGTCATGCCCTCGTAAGGTGCGACAAACTTCGTGATATTATTCATTGCAGTACCGGCGGCGTTAAGGTCTACTCTGTACACGTCGGCAGACAAGTTCATCGAAAGCAGTACGTAGGGGTTGCCGTTGTCATAGTTGCCGGCAGCCAAATAATGAGTACGATAGTACTGAGTTCCGTTTGCGGCTATGCCTTGCTGTTCGTAGTAATAGAAGTCTTGGCCTTCGTAGGTCAGCTCGATATTGCCTCTGAGGTATTTTATCGGGCGATAGTACAGATTAGTACTGTTAAGTGGGCCTCCGTTGGTTACGCGATGCCAGAATTTGCCGGTGCCATCCACTGCTATGGACTGGTTCTCCAAGCCATAGGTTCCATTGACTACATCGCCGGCATTGCCGATGGTCTTGATAGTAGCTTCATCTGCGCCTATGGAATAGATATGACCTTTCCATTTGCCGTCTTTGTATTCTTTGTTCGCTCCAGTTCCGGCTTCATCACCCCCCACGTAACTATTGGGTATATAGTTGGTTCCGTCTACAAGCTCGGTGCGTGCAGTCAGCTGAGCAATATACCATTTGCCGTTGTAGAATTGAGCCTGACGATATACGTCACCGGGAGCACCATAGGAACCTACACGAGTCTTTGCATTTGCGAACCAGCCTTTGGCTACGACAGCATCTGCGGGACTGCCGGCGGCTGTCCATTCATCTTGTGTCATGATGGGATAGTCATAGATGCAGTCGAGGATGTAGCTGGTGACGTCGGGAGAGTATGTAATCGAGGCTTCTCCGGGCAAGGAGCTCTTAACCACGGTTTCTCCGCCTTCATCGTAGTAAGTCTTTACAACATACGAATAGTTGCCATCGGGGAGTTCGGCATCGATATAGGAGCTGCCTTCGTAGTTGCTCAGAATCTTGATGCCGTCGCGATATACTTCATAATATTTGAGGTTGGTGGTCGAGCTCACTTCCCATGTCAAAGCGACGGTACGACGGCCCTTATAGGTTACTATGCTTGTAAAATAGGGGGTATTGGGAACGTTCGGAGCTACCGCATTAGAGAGTACTTCGTTGGTTTGCTCGCCCTTTTCGGTGGTGATGGTCTGTGCCATCTTGGCGCGAACTAAGAATCTGGTCGAAGTGTTGTAGGTGATACCGTTTTCGATTGTCGTAACGAGGGCGGTATAGTTGGGGTAGTCGTAAGTGGTTACATTCGGTGCGAGGTCGGCAATTTTGGTGTCGGTAGTGACGCTGCTGTTGTCGCTGCCGTTCTTGGTTTCGCGCTTAATCACCTCGAAGCCTTGAAGTGTACCGTGGGCGGGGGCATTCCATGAGAGCTTGGCCTTCTTCGTATCGTTGGGGTCGATGTTGCCTTCCAGTTTGACGGCGCCGAAGCCGGCATCGAAGGTGCTTGCGTATGCGCTTTGTGCGCTTTCGCCGCTTTCATTGTAGCCCTTGATGCTATATTTGTGCGCTAAGCCTGTGCCCAAAGTCAGGTCGAGGGTGCACTTGGTGTCGGTGCCGCTCCATACCTCCGTTGCCGTTTCCAAGTCATCGGAGTTTTTAAATACCTTGTATGAGGTGGCATTCCCGTCTTTCGCCCAAGTGAGGTCTACCTTCTGTCCGGCGCCTTCCCAGCGTGCCGTCGCCGTGAAGTTTTGAACGATACCGGGAGCCGATGTTTCTTTATATTCTACGCGCACGATACCACCGTCGCAGTCCAGACCGTATAATACCAAGTGCGTTGCAGATTTGATCAAATAATCACATGCAGTAAAAATAATATCACCTTGTTTTTCGGTTGATAGTACCGTAGTTTCTGCTAATATGTTTTTTTGTTTACCCTTGCCGAAACCATCGGTGTAGTCTATAAGTGAAAGGTGTGGGCTCACACGACCATCTTTGTGTGTCATGCTTAGAGCAAGCTTTCGTCCCTTGAACTCAAAGTGTCGTTGCGAACAACCTTCAGAGCCATCCATTCCGTCCGCTGTAAGAGTCTCCTTCAGAGAGCCATCAGCGTTGAAATGCTTGCCCGGGGTGCCATAGTTCTTGAACCAAAAAGAGCCATCGCTCATCGGTTCTATATAGGCAGGTCGTTGAGGTCTTGTTATTACAACGTCTACGGAAGTACCATTACCTATATTGCCACCACCGGACACCGAGTGTGTAAATACTTTGTTATGGCCGTCTGCTCCCAAGATATATATTTTACCACTCGAGGTTGTTCCGTATACACCAAAGCCAAGACCATATCTTTGTGCTCCCAAACTTTTTACAGTGGGATTTCCTATTGCATTGACGTCACTATTGGTTTTCCAGATATAAACTTTCTGCTCAGTAGTTCCCCACGAGTTACCTCCACGTGCTACCATGCAATCTCCCATTCTGCGAATACTGGAGATAGGGAAACTACCCGTGTTAGTTACGTCAACGACACCGGCAGCAGAAGCACTTATAGAACGCTTCAGCTCAAATGTAGTGCCATCGATAATCTTAATTGAATAGCTGGAAGCTTTCAGCTGGTCGCCATTTTGGACTATAACCCATACATAACCGTATTGGTCAACAGCCATATCCACAGCCTTGTGGGTCGGGTCTTTGCTGCTATTTCCGCCGTTAGGCCACCAGGCATTGACCGGGGCTTCGTTCTTCTTGCAGGAAGAAGTGCTGCCGGTCGGGATGGTAAACGCCTCGGCGCCGGCGGGTAAGGCCGAGGAGAGCGCCAGCACGAATGCCGTAAGAGATAAGGGTATCCTCTTAAGTCTCATTTTGTTAGAATTTTGTTTTTAGGTTATTATTATCGTGTATAGGGTGTATTGTGGCGGATTTCGCGCCCGTGAGTTGCGTTGTCGGCATCGGCTGTCGCAGTTGCGAGGAGGCCTGTCGCCGAGGGTGCTGTTGACTAATCCTCCGGTGGCGGGGTGTCCGCCGTGGCAGGGGTTGGGATGTCGTCATAGTACACGGATGTTCAAAAGGGTGGGACATACGGCCTATGGGACGGCTTGTTATAGAGGATATTGACGCATCGCGCCAATTCGGGGAGCAATCTGCCACAATAAGCATTCTGATGTTCGGGCCTTATCCCGAAAGTGGCTGTGGCCGACTTTTACAAAAATATTGCGTCCGCTGATGGGCGGCTGCAGTCCGAAAGCAGCGCATACACTATGGTATGCCTGTCAGTGATGCCATATACGCTGCACACCCAAGGCGCTATGCGTATACTTGGGTCGTGGTGGTGGCGTCAGAGCCATATCTGCTTCTCAGCGCAAATATACGTTAAAAGCGGCAATTGTCCGCACAAAATACGTGCTTCTTTAGGTAAAATATTGCGGCAAAAATATTACTATATACACGACAAACGCCGCCGTGCCTGCGTTTTTTGTAACAATCGCGTATATCAAAATAAGGGATTCGGTAGGGCGGTGTGTCGGTAAAACCGGTAGGGCGCAATACATCGCGCCCGCAGCGACATAATCCGTTCGATAATCCGACAATCAACATATTATATCCTCGTGTATTACGTGGGCGCAATATATTTCGCCCCTGCAAATAATACGCCTTAATATGACACGTTTGCGCGTCAATACGCCCTTTTTCCCATTTCTCCGGACTTTATGGCTCGCTATCCGCAAAAATTATGTAAATTTGCATGACCTTAGAGGCCTTAAAGCCCCTAAGGGCCTTAAAGAGGCAGGACACAAAGTATTACACCCTATATACAACACGATTTATGGCAACCAAACCTTTCAAGTATCAGCCCATGTTCCCGTTGGGACCGGATACAACCGAGTATTACAAGCTGACAGACAAATACGTCCACACCGAGAACTGGGGCGGACACGAATTCCTCGTCATCGACCCCGAAGCACTCACCGTACTGGCACGTCAGGCCACCCATGACAACGCTTTCATGCTGCGCCGCGAGCACAACGCCATGGTCGCCAAGATCCTCCATGACCCCGAAGCAAGCGAAAACGACAAATTCGTTGCCTTGACGATGCTGCGCAACGCCGAAGTCGCTGCCAAAGGCCAACTGCCTTTCTGCCAAGACACCGGTACGGCCATCGTGCACGGCGAAAAAGGCCAGTACGTGTTCACCGGATGCGATGACGCCGAGCGCCTGTCGCGCGGAGTGTATGACACTTACACCACCGATAACCTCCGCTACAGCCAAAATGCGCCCCTGAACATGTACGACGAAGTCAACACCGGGTGCAACCTCCCCGCCCAAGTGGACATACACGCCGGCGATGACGACGAATACCACTTCCTATTTGTGGCCAAAGGCGGCGGCTCGGCCAACAAAACTTACCTCTATCAAGAGACCAAGGCGCTGATCAACCCCAAGACACTGCTCCCCTTCCTGGTTGAGAAAATGAAGACCCTCGGCACCGCCGCCTGTCCTCCATATCACATAGCATTTGTCATAGGTGGTACTTCGGCCGAAAAAAACCTCGAGACCGTCAAAAAAGCCTCCGTCAAATATTATGACAACCTTCCCACCGAGGGCAATGAGCTGGGACACGCTTTCCGTGACATCGAACTCGAGAAACAACTCAAAGAAGCCTCCGAGAAAATAGGCCTCGGCGCACAATTCGGCGGCAAATACTTCGCCCACGACATACGCGTCATCCGCCTGCCGCGCCACGGCGCATCATGCCCCGTAGGCCTCGGCGTAAGCTGCAGCGCCGACCGCAACGTCAAAGCCAAAATCAACCGCCAAGGCCTCTGGATCGAGAAACTCGATGCCAACCCCGGCGAACTCATCCCCGAAGAAATGCGTCAAGCCGGCGAAGGCAAGGTCGTCAATATCGACCTCGACCGACCCATGCTGGAAATACTTGCCGAGCTCTCCAAATATCCCGTATCGACACGCCTGTCCTTGCGCGGCACCATCATCGTAGGTCGCGACATCGCCCACGCCAAAATCAAGGAACGCCTCGACCGCGGCGAACCCATGCCTCAGTACCTCAAAGACCATCCCATATACTACGCCGGCCCGGCCAAGACGCCGCAGGGTATGCCCTCGGGCAGCTTCGGCCCCACCACCGCAGGACGCATGGACAGCTACGTTGACCAATTCCAGGCCGCCGGCGGCTCTATGGTCATGATTGCCAAAGGAAACCGCTCCAAGCAAGTCACCGATGCATGTCATAAGCACGGCGGATTCTATCTGGGCAGCATCGGCGGCCCCGCCGCAGTGCTCGCGCAGAACTCCATCAAGAAAGTCGAGCTCCTCGAATACCCCGAACTCGGTATGGAAGCCATCTGGAAAATCCAAGTCGAAGACTTCCCCGCATTTATCCTCGTAGACGACAAGGGCAACGACTTCTTCACCCAAATCGCCGAAAAATGTAAAGGCTGCGCCCTCGGCAAATAAGCCATAGCGCACCCTCCCTTCAACCATAACAGCCATTATTGCTATGACAGCTTTAATGGCTGTTATAGCTATTGTGGCTGTTGTAGCTGTTATTGGCCGTTAGATCTGTTGTAGCTGTTATTGGCCGTTATAGCGGTAGTCATTGTGGACGAAAGAAAGGTTTTTTACTTGCTTTCGCAGGGAGGTATTGTGATTTCCGTTCTCCCCGAGCCTTCGGTTAATAAATTTTCACATAAAAAATTTATTAGGATTTTGATATACCGAAAAAAACCGTTTACCTTTGCAGTAGAAAAATACCCTTCGTGACTGAACGGCTACGTGAAAAGTGCGTAGCTCACAAGTGTAGGTTACGAGGGCTATTTTTTTTGCCCTTTTGGTTCGAGCGGTGTCTCGCGTATGGTATTTAGGAATAAAACTCCAATGCCTGTAAACCTGTGTCCAGCTATCGGAATTTACTCGTATCGGTGTGGTGACATTCCCCGGATTATCAGGCGAGAAACTCGTTGCGCTCGGATAGCATCATGCTATCAATTATTATTTCTAACAAGTCGTGAAAAACCATTTTCTTCTGCTCCTGCTTGCATATTTGCTCTAAAATTCGACATTGGAAATTCGATATGCGACAGTCCAAAATATAGAAGTGGCCGTCATCCTGTTGCGGGATGACGGCCACTGTTATTAGGGGAAGTTGTCTATCGCTATTACATGCGGTAGATGATTACTTGACGATGACCTTGGCGGTGGTGGCGCCGGCACGTACGATGTATACGCCGGGCACTACGGACACGGATGCATCGGTGACGGAGGCGCCGACATATACGGCCTTACCGTCAGCGGCATAGACTGCCAATGCCTGACCGGCGTTGCCGGACACGATGATGGCGCCGTCAGCGGCCTTGATGGAGGCGGAGCCGTCCACGCTGATGTCGTTGACACCGGCACCGGGGATGAAGAGAACGTTAATGTCCGGGACTATAGAGGTGGCTGCGTAGCCGAAGGTTTCATCTGTCTTCTCGGGGTCGAGGGTGTATTCTGCGTCATCGACTTCGTCGTTGTTGTCGAAGCGGGTGTTGAGCGGCGACTCGGGCTTGCCGTAGGTGCCCTTGAATGCCACGCCGTCGAGGTTGGTTCCTTTTCCGGTCTTGTAGATCATCACCACGAGGTTCTTGCCGTTGTATTTGTACTCGTTTTGGAGGGCGAAGGCCATGGCTTCGTCGTCGAGCTTGACGTCGATGGTTCCTTCAAAGACTTTGGTGAGTTGGCCGACGGGAATAATTCCGTCTTCGAGATTAGCCTTTTCGGTTTCGCCCAGCCATACGCGCATGGGTACATTGGTGAATTCGCTTTCGAGGGTGCCGTATGGGAAGGATATCATCGCAATCTTCTTGCCGGCGTTTTCGCCCAGGTCCGAAGCGTAGTAGATGCCCTCGAATACGGACTGATTGGCCAAGAATGTGGTAGGTACTACAGATACGTCATCGGGAGAGGCGGCGCCGATGGTTACCAGCTCGCTGCCTTCCGGAACAATGTTCAGTACAAGTGCGGCTGTCGAGTTGTTGGACACGTCTTCGTCTGCATCGTAGACCACATATCCGGAGACGGTGGTATTCTTGGCTTCTGTAAAGGTGTATTGCAGCTTGAACTCGGTCGCGGCGTTGCGTGCCAGTTCGGTTCCGTCTACTGTTGCGAGGGTCTTGCCTTCGGCATCGCGCAGTTGCACTTTGTAATCCTTGGCCACGTTGCGTCCCTTATTGGTGACTTTCACGAAGTACTCTGCGAGCTTGTTCGTGGTGGGGAATTTTTCGCCTCTTACCGAGACGGCTGCCAGGTCATTGGCCTTGGCTTCCACGGCGGTGACGGTGGCGACCCAACCCAAGCGGCGGTCCATGATGTCGCTGGTGAAGTGGAAGGTCAGGGCTCCGCTGTCATTGGTGGCTTGGAGGTCTTTGATTGCCTCGGGCACTCCGCCTTCGCTGTTGAATTCGCCGATTTTGGGGGCGGTTTCGTCCAATCCGTTGTATATGATCAGGTAATCACCGAAGGAGTCGATTTCGAATTCGGTGAATTGCACTCGTATATAGCTGTTGGGGTTGGCGGGCTTGATGGTCAGCAGATCGTTGGCGTTGTTGGTGTAATTGCCTTCGCCGCCGTTGTCGTAGAATTTGTATGTCTTGCCATCCTCGACCACTGCCACTGCATCGCCTTGTCCCATGACAATCCAGTCGGCCGGTTTGACCAGAACAGTGGGAGCCTCGGTATATGCGCCTTCGCCCTTGTCGTTGACAGCAGCGATGCTGTAGATGTAGCGTCCGTATCCGGGGGTGTCCTCGTAGGATGTCTGCGAGGGATCGGAAATTTTGATTTCGGTCTGGTCGGGCGAGCCGTAGATGCGTCGTTTGATTACGTATCCGGTAAGTCCTGCCGGGTCAAAGCTTCCGCCATTGAGGCCTTTGGTGGGGGCTGTCCAGCTAAGTACGGCCTTGTTGTCGCCCGGGACGGCACTGAAGGATGCCACGGCTGCCGGGACATCGGCGCCGACTACCACGTGTAGCGGGTCGGTGTCCACGCCGCCGTCGCCGGCAGCGTTGAAGGGCACGAGCTTGTAGTCGTGGCCGCCTTCGGAGACGTTATTGTCCGTGTATTCCGTGGCTGTGGCGTCCAAAGAGGCTACCTGCGTGCCGTCGCGCAGCACCTTGATGCCTTCGAGCGAGGTCAGGGCGTTGCCTTGGGCGTCCTTGGTGGGGAGAGTCCAGGCAAGTTTTACAGAGGTTCCCGAGACGGTGGCGCTGCGGCCGGTGACGCGGTCGGGGGCTCCCTTGGCTACATTGATATATGGTATCATCAGCGTGTTGAGGCTGTCGAATTCGCCGTTGTACAGGATGTTGTTGATGCCTTTGGCTTTGCCTGTCTTGGTATCGATGGTGTACAAGGCGTATTTGCCGTTGTTGTACCAGTATAGCACGCCGGTGGAGTAATCGAAGGCCATAGACTGGTCGAAGGCCGCATCGACGCCCAATTCGCCTACCAGGGTCACGCGACCATTGGTCTTATTGACCTTGTAGAACGAGTTGTTGGTGCTCACTGCATAGATCTGTCCGTCCAAGTCGCAGGCAAGGGCAATCATGGTAAACTTGTTGCCTGCCAAGTACTAAAGTCAAAGCGACAACGCAATTTTCAGCGTGTTTAAG
>ULSH01043993.1_pt1 | contig 13696 bp, 12 predicted proteins | sample 1956151 | NCBI WGS metagenome assembly ULSH01 (sample SAMEA4835702, study PRJEB28245) | human gut metagenome | biome: gut microbiome; material: fecal sample | place: Denmark | collected 2008 | reverse complement strand
CTGGCTCAGCCGTTTCTATTTCCAGTAAATCAGTGATCCTTAGAATTAATTATCGGGACGATATTTAGGCTCGGATTCTTATATACTACTACTTCTTCCATGGAACTGGTCACAATCAACAGATTGCCGCAATGAATTTCTTCCGCAGCCTCAACATCACCCGGAATAAGAGTAAATGAACTGTCCGAAAACCTCTAAACAAGCAAGGCTTCCGGACAGTGATTATTCTCAAGATTATACTGATTGGACTGATCAATGCGGTTGAGTTAAAGAAACCTATGTTATGTTTTCCCATCGGAGCCCGTCAGGGCGTGCTGAAAGTAACCGGCCATGGAGCGAAGCGGAGTGGTCGGATAGGCAATGATATATAATAATTGAGTCGCGGAGGGACGATTCTGTGGTACAGGACATTACATCCACCACTGAGGCATCCCTCCGGGACGCCGAGACTTGGTGCAGACTCTTTCCGTGCACTCCGCTACACTCCATAACCGGTTAAAACACGGTGCGCCCTGAAGGGCTCATCAATGAAGCCTGTTGACCTTAACTCAACCGTATTGATTGGACTTATCAGATTAATAATTAAAGCAATAAGGAATCAATGGTCGGCGTAGGGTCGCGGGGTGATGTCGAGTTTCACGGGGCGAATCATGTTTTCGGGAGCGAGAATGGTGTCGAGCTCTTCCTTCGAGAGGATTCCGTGTTCGAGCACGAGGTCATAGACGCTGCGGCCCGTCTCGAGCGCTTCTTTGGCTATGCGGGTCGAATTCTTGTAACCGATGATGGGGTTAAGCGCGGTAACGACTCCTATGCTGTCGTGAACATAGTTGCGGCAACGCTCCGGATTGGCGGTGATGCCATCGACGCAGCGGGTGCGCAAAGTGTCGAAACCGTTGACCATAAGATCGACCGACTCGAAATCACACTGTGCCATGACGGGCTCCATGGCGTTCAGCTCCATCTGGGCTGCCTCGCCGGCCATGGTCACGCAAAGCTCGTTGCCAATGACCTTGAAGCAAACCTGAGTCATGACCTCGGGAATGACGGGGTTGACCTTGCCGGGCATGATGGAGGAGCCGGGCTGCATTGCCGGCAGATTTATCTCGCCGAGACCGCAGCGCGGACCGCTTGCAAGCAGACGCAGGTCATTGCAGATCTTGTTCATTTTGACCCCGACGCGCTTGAGGGCCGAAGCATAGCCCACGAGGCATGAGGTGTCGGAGGTGGCGCCTACCAGATGGCCGGCAAGTTTCATGTTCCATCCGGTGATCTCAGAGAGAGCGGCCACGCATTTCTCGGCATATCCCGGTTCGGCGCAGATGCCTGTGCCTATGGCCGTCGCGCCCATGCTGATGGTCAGGAAATCCTCTGCCGCTTCATTGAGGTGCTTTATCTCGTCGCGGAGAATTGCAGCGAAGCCGCCGAAAGTCTGGCCGAGCGTCATCGGCACGGCGTCCTCGAGCTGTGTGCGTCCCATCTTCACAATGTCCTTGAACTCCTCGGCTTTTTTCTCGAACGAGCTGATCAGAGTCTCGAAATGGCGCAGGAAACGCAGATGGGCGAAATACATTCCGATATGTATTGCCGTGGGATAGGCGTCGTTGGTCGATTGCGAACGGTTCACGTGGTCGTTGGGCGAACAGTATTTGTATTCGCCGTGTTTGTGACCCATGATTTCGAGGGCGCGGTTAGCTATCACCTCGTTGGCGTTCATGTTGGTGCTGGTTCCGGCGCCTCCCTGAATCATATCAACCGGGAACTGATCGTGATATTTGCCATCGATGATTTCCTTACATGCCTGTTCGATGGCCTCGGCCTGCTCTTTTGTCAGAAGTCCGAGACTGTAATTGGCACGTGCGGCGCCCATCTTGGTTATGGCAAGGCCTTTAATGAACTCTGGATATTGGTCGAGATGCAGATGGCTGATCTCGAAATTTTCGATTCCGCGCAAAGTCTGCACTCCGTAGAGCAGATTGTCGGGAATCTCACGCGGGCCGATAAGGTCGGACTCAACGCGGAATCCGGGTTTACAGTTTGTTTCCATTAATCTATGAATTTTGTATTTTTATGGTATAGGATTACAAAATTACAAAACTTTTTTCAAAAGTTTGTTGTATTTTTGTCGTTGAGCATATTATTTATGCATAACTTTTAAACGACGAGAGATATAATGTTAATACAGCTACTGTTTGTTCTTGCCGCGATTGTTGTCGGCGCACGCCTCGGGGGAATCGGCCTCGGGGTGATGGGAGGTGTCGGCATGGCCGTCCTGGTGTTTTTCTTCGGACTGGAACCCACGTCGCCTCCGATCGACGTCATGCTTATGATCGCCGCGGTCATCTCGGCGGCTTCGGCCATGCAGGCGGCCGGAGGTCTGGATTATCTCGTCAGGCTCGCCGAAAAGCTCCTGCGGAAAAATCCATCGCAGATAACCATCGTCAGCCCGCTGGTCACCTACGCTTTCACTTTCCTTGCCGGAACGGGACATGTCGCCTACTCCGTGCTGCCCGTCATCGCTGAAGTGGCCCGCGAGACCAAGGTTCGCCCCGAGCGCCCCCTCGGTATAGCCGTCATCGCGTCGCAGCAGGCCATTACCGCCAGCCCGATCTCTGCCGCCACCGTGGCTCTGCTCGGGATGCTTGCCGGATTCGACATAACGCTCTTCGACATACTGAAAATCTCCATTCCGGCAACCCTCGTCGGCGTTCTCGCCGGTGCGCTGCTCTCGAAGCGCGTCGGCAAGGAGCTCATTGACGATCCCGAATATCAGCGCCGGGTTAAGGAAGGGCTCATCAAGGAAAACAGCCTGCAGTTCAACAAAATCAAAAGCATGACCAAGGCGCGTCTATCCGTCATCCTCTTCCTGATGGCCACCGCCGCCATCGTCGTCTTCGGCTCTGTCCCCTCGCTGCGCCCGGCGTTTGACGGCACGCCGATAAACATGCCCGCGCTCATAGAGATCATCATGCTCACGACCTGTGCCATAATTCTCCTGCTGACACGCACCGACGGCATAGCGCCCACGCGCGGAAGCGTGTTCATCGCCGGCATGCAGGCCGTCATAGCCATCTTCGGTATAGCATGGATGGGCGACACCTTCATCAACGGCAATATCGCCGAGCTGACCGGATCGATAAAAGGAATCGTCACCGAGATGCCCTGGCTCTTCGCTCTCGCGCTCTTCATCATGTCGATTCTGCTCTACAGCCAGGCAGCCACCGTGCGCGCCATCATGCCCCTCGGAATAGCCCTCGGAATCAGCCCCATGATGCTCATAGCCCTCTTTCCGGCCGTCAACGGCTATTTCGTCATCCCGAACTATCCGACGATAGTGGCCGCTATAAATTTCGACACCACCGGCACCACGCGCATAGGCCGCTGGATCCTCAACCACTCCTTCATGATGCCCGGTCTCGTCGCCACCGCCGTCGCCATCGCCACCGGCCTCCTCCTCATCACCCTCTACTGACTCCCCCTCCGCAATCAGTTCTTTTGTCCCAACAGAGCGGTTGATTTAAGAACCCTACATCATGTTTTCCCAATCATAGCCCGTCAGGGCGCGCTGAGTTGTAACCCCACATGGAGCGTAGCGTAGTGCACGGACAAATATGGTCCTCTCGGCGCCCCGGAGGGATGCTTCAATGGTAGATGCAATGTTCTGTTCCACAGAATTGTCCCTTCGCCACTCATTTCTTGTTTTCCCTGTCGCTCCCCCTCTCCGCTTATTATACAAAAACAAAAGGCCGGAAAGCTAAAAGCTATCCGGGCCTTATATGCGATGAGTTACGGAGTGTCAGATGATGCCGTATTTCTTGAATACTTTTTCTATTTTTTCGAGAGCGTAGGCAACCTGTTCGCGGGTGTGGGTGGCCATGAGGCTGAAGCGGATCAGGGTGTCCTGCGGGGCAACGGCGGGCGAGACAACCGGGTTCACGAAGATGCCCTCCTCGAGCAGGTCGTGGGTCACGGCAAATGTCTTGTAGTTGTCGCGGATGAAGAGCGGGATGATAGGAGTCGAGGTGTTGCCGATCTCCACACCCATCTGACGGAAACCGTCGAGGGCGAAGTTGGTGACATCCCAGAGAGCCTGCTGATGTTCGGGTTCCTGCTCGAGAATATCGATCGCCTTCAGCGCGGCAGCGGTAGAAGCCGGAGTGATGCTGGCGGTGAAGATATAGGAGCGGGAGTGGTGGCGCAGGAAGTTGGTGATGGTCTTGTCGGTGGCGATGAATCCGCCGAGCGATGCGAGCGACTTGGAGAATGTTCCCATGATCAGATCGACATCATCGGCCACGCCCTGCTCGAAGCAGACACCGCGACCACCCTCTCCGAAGACACCTACACCGTGGGCCTCATCGACCATGACGGCGGCATTGTACTGCTTGGCGAGTTCGGTTATTCTCTTGACGTTGGCCACATCGCCCTCCATGGAGAAGACACTGTCGGTCACGATGAGTTTCACCTTGTCGGGGTCGCACTTCTGAAGCTGCTTCTCGAGCGAAGCCATGTCATTGTGCTTGTATTTGAGCGACTGGGAGAAAGAGAGGCGACGGCCCTCGATGATCGATGCGTGGTCCTGCTCGTCCCAGAGGATATAGTCCTCACGACCGGTCAGCGTAGAAACAACGCCGAGATTGACTCCGAAACCGGTGGAATAGACCATCGCGTCCTCCTTGCCCATGTATTCGGCAATTCTGGCCTCAAGTTTCTTGTGGAGATCGAGCGTGCCGTTAAGGAAAGGTGAGCCGGCGCAACCTGTGCCGTATTTACGTGTAGCTTCGATTGCAGCTTCATGGATGCGCGGGTCATTGACAAGACCTGAGTAGCAGTTTGAACCGAACATGAGAACTTTCTTGCCGTTCATTCTCACCTCGGAATCCTGTTCGCTCTCTATGGCGCGGAAATAAGGATAGACTCCCGCTGCCTTGACCTTCTGCGGTTCCTGATAAGCTGAAAGCTTCGTCTGGAGTAACTTCATAATTGATATGTAGCTCTAAAAAATTTTGTTATCGTAGTCTTTCATTCCTGCAACCTCCTTTACGGCAACTATTTAGCCCGTCAGAGAAAGTAACCTGAAGAATACTTGGACTGTCTGCGGACCGAAAGCCTGTAAACGCTTCCGATTTTACAGGCTGCAAAAATAATCAATTTTTCTCAGAAATTGGTTATATTAAGTAATTAATTTGCACATTTTTTTTACAATGTGCAACCGAATAATCTATTTTTTAATTGTGATTTTACATTCCTGATTTAAATCTTCCGTAGCAGAACTATCGCTGCGAAAGAAATCTCTCAGTTTAAAATCCGTACATTTCGCAGGTATGTGAATCGCTGAATATTGGGATGGCTCCTCTAATTTATATAATATACATTTATAAGCATTTTCTTTCCATTTATAATTTTCACATAATTTACAAGAACTAAAGCTCAAATCTGAATTCACCAATTTATGGAATGCAAAAATTATATCTATAGGGTCGCGTGATTCAATACGGAATATGGAATTTTCAATTTCAGGAGGGTTTAAATCCAGACATTTTAAAGATTCGGTATGTAACTGTACATCATCACATTTCCCATCACTGAAATGATAATAACCTTTTGAATCAATCCAAAACACATGTTTATATGGTTGATGCCCAACATCTGGTATAGCAAGAAACTCTTTTTTGAAATTATAGTAAAGAATTTTATCATTATGCACCTTATTTTCCCATCCATTCACACAATTTTGATTTTGTATTTTTGAAGCCGTATTAACTATCTCTTCTATATCTTCTTCAGATTCAATATGAATTTCAATGATTTGAAGACCGGAGTTCAGTTTTTCTTCAGTAGATTTGTGCTTCACCCATATCTCTATAAGAATCGGTTCCTTATCTCCTTCTTTCCTATTGGAAATAAGTAAATCCGCCCTATACTTATCTACTTGTTTCTCTTCTACACATAGATCATAATATTGTTTAAGATCTTTTTCATTCTCATTCCATTCGCATGATTGCTTTGCTCCTAAGGGGCAATCGACATTACACCTTACTTTAAATTGGTACTGAATCATGAAGTGAGCTGATTCGTTAAAACATTCACAGATCCGTCTTTTTGCAATTTTATGCAAATACGTTTCATAGGAACAATTCTCAGTATTTGCTTTGTGGGCAAAGTGTTTCGCCCTTCTCTCACCTTGCTTCGGTATCATTATCCCTCCACAATTGGGACAACGATACTCGTTACCTTTTTCCGCTTTTTCAGCATGGATTAGACGCGACTCGCTATTCAATGCGTAGGAATAATATTGTTTCGGTGCCATATCAAATATCAACTAAATCAATTTTCTTACCTAAAGAAGTCGCGATTCTTGATAAAACATCAATCCCGACAGAATATTTTCCATTCTCGATTCTGCTTAAATTGGCAGCATCAATATTAGCCAATTGTGCAAGATCACGCGCTTCAATGCCTCGTTCTTCCCTGATTTGTCGTATTCGGTTGCCAATTCGAGTTCGCTCAGATTGTCTGTCACCGGCTCCAATACCTAAGAAGGAAAGCCCGTTGGCAAACGCATCTCTCCAGATATCGTTAACCATCAGCTCTTTATCGTCAGAATAGTTCCTGTCAAAGATTGCCTCTATTCTATGAAGTTCATAGTTTTGAGTTTCCTTACTTATGTATCTTCCAATCGGACACAACAATATGAATTTTTCACCATCCTGAGCTGTAACCTCAACAATTTTAGAATCTATGATTCTGGCTTTGGTTTTAAATTCAGTTTCTAAAAAACCTTTTAAGTTCTTTATTCATTATTGATCAGCCGTATTTCAGAGTGTTGCCGCCACTTTAAGATTAAACACGGCAAAATTAAAAATATAATTTCAAATTGGCAAATATGCCAATCAGAATTTTCGTATAATTTCTTGCAATATATCATATTTAATTTTTTCGCTATATTTGTGACTTTAAAACCCCTAATAATTCCAAGAGAGATGAAACAATTCATATTATTATTCATCCTATCACTTCTGTCCTGCTCAAATATACAAGCAAAGAAATTATTCGTCGAGATGGAATTTCATAATAATTCCATTAAACTTGATGACGGATCTAACAAGAAACGACAACCTATTAAAGGTAAAGACGGGAAAGATTTGAAATTCACTTCATTGATTGGTGCTTTAAACTATATGTCCTTACAAGGTTGGGAATTAGTGGAAACAAAATCAGTAACATCAGGAAGAGGCTATGTTGGGGCTTATGGTGGTTCAAGTTCCACCAATACTAAAGTATATTACATCTTTTCAAAAGATGTCCCGGATGAAGAGTTAGAGCAAATTGTCAATAACAGCTATAAAGACAATTAGAAACGTTTTCCCTAAAAATTATATTGGCATCGTACATATCGAGTCTATCAATATGGTTATGTTAAGGGGAAAAGCCTGATGGACAAGTCCGGAGGACGTACAATAATTAACCGGCCATGGAGCGAAGCGGAGTGACCGGACAAAGACTGTCCTATCCCCTCGGCGTCCCGGAGGGATGCCTCAGTGGTCGGTGCAATGTCCTGTACCACAGAATCGTCCCTTCGCTACTCAATTATATTATGCATCATGCCTATCCGACCACTCCGCTTCGCTCCATAACCGGTTACTTTCAGCACGCCCTGACGGGCTCTGAGTGGGAAAATATGACATAGGTTTCTTAAATCAACCGCATTGATTGGACCTATATCGCCAAAGCCAAAAACTTTCCCTCAGGAGTTCAGCTTTATTTCCATGGCGAGCTCGAAAATTCCGGCCGGAGTGTGGGCTATATGGTCGGCGAAGTGCTCGGTCAGCTCATAGACGGGACGGAAGCCCCATGTGACACCCACCGAGGTGACGCCGGCGCGATGGGCCGTCTCCATATCCACTCCCGAATCGCCCACATAGAGCACCTCGCGCTTCGGAGTGGGGCATTTCGAAAGTATCTCGAACACGATCGAGGGATCGGGCTTCACGGGCACACCCTCCTTCTGCCCCTCTATGGCGGCCCATTCGACCGACGGGAAGAAATGATGAATCAGGCGCTCCACCGCCAGCTGATATTTGTTTGAGGCCACGGCGACGGAAATCTCGTTCTCGCGCAGATTGTGGAGAAGTTCCTCTATGCCCGGATAGGGCCGGGTGAACTCGGTCATATTCGCTTCATAATAGGCCCGGAAGTTCTTCATCATGATCTCGGCGGTCTCAGGCGTGCGCGCGTCTTCGGGCAACACGCGCTCCAGAAGTTTGCGCACTCCATTGCCCACGAAGTAGGGGTAGGCCTCCGGAGCATGGGTCGGATAGCCGGTCTTTTCCAGCGCGTAATTGGTTGCGGCCGCGAGGTCGGCGATTGTGTTGAGAAGTGTCCCGTCAAGGTCGAAAATAACAATCATGGCAGTGGTGTATGAGGATATTTTAAAAAGGATAGCCGACAGCGAAATGGAATGCCGTGTCGCGTTTCCATCGCGGATGGATCAGCGGCCAGCGCTCCTGGTTGGTAGCCGGGTTATAGGCCTTCACTCCGAGATCGAAGCGAAGAATGAAATAGGTGAAATCCATTCTCAGTCCGAGGCCGTAGGCCCATGCGATCTGTTTCCAGAAAGTTGAGAGGTGAAACATTCCCCCGGGCTGGTTCTCGTAGTTGTGGATAGTCCAGATGTTGCCTGCGTCGATAAAGGCTGCCCCTTCGAAAACCCAGAAGAGTTTTGCACGATACTCCATCGAGAGGTCAAGACGTATGTCGCCGCACTGGTTGATGAAATCGGTCACGGAGTTGCGCGAGTCAAACGAGCCGGGGCCGAGGGTGCGCACGCTCCAGCCGCGGACTCCGTTGGCGCCTCCGGCATAGAAACGTTTCTCGAACGGGAGCACGCGTGAATTGCCGTAAGGGACCCCAATGCCGGTGCCGGCATGAAAGGCAAGCGCGTGGCGCGTGTTGAGGTTTATGAGATAGGAATAGTCGAACTCCGCCTTGGCATATTGCGCGTACTGGATTCCGAACACCTTATATACTCCGTCGTCGCGGTGCTGCCCGTCGATCGATGAAAGGGCATAGAGCAGATTGCCCGCCGTCTCCAGCGACGCCCTCAGGCTATAGACGCGCCTCTGGAAACTGTTGCGGCCCGGGGTCGGATTCAGGATGCGCCGGTTGGTGCGGTGATAGGTATAGCCCGTGCGCATGATGAAGTGGTCCTCGTAGCTGTAACGAAGCAGGGGGTTGTCGGGAGCTATCTGGTTTATGAAATCTATGGTGCTTTCGGGAAGATAGACATAATTGACGTCGAGGAGGTCAAACGTGCGGCGCACGCGGTTGTCGCGGGTGCTCCACTTGTATTTCCACGCCGCCCCGGCAATTATGCGGGTATATTCCGGACGTTCCTGATAGTTGAACGACAGGGCCAGCTCGGTCGAGGCTTTCTGACGGAGCTTGAAATCGCGCGAGAGGAACGGGAACATGAATTTGGGGAAAGTGATTCCGACCTCGCCGGCATATTCCGTGTAGCGGTCATTGATCAGATCCGAGAGGTTCCCCGAAAGGCTCTCGTAGTTGACGCGGAATTTTGTGGTCAGCAGGTTGCTGCGGTTGCCGAGGTTGCGGTGCTGATAGTTCAGCCCTACGCCGAAGCCGAGATCGCCCTCCGAATTTGTGCCCTCAAGCTCGAAACTGACATTCTGTTTCTTGTTTCGGGTCAGATATATATAGGCGTCGAGACGTCGCCGGCCGTCTATTTCAGGAAGCGGCTGCAGTTCTATGTTGATGCTTTTGAGTATTCCGAGCTGGGCGAGAGCCTCGTAGGTGCGGTCAACCGCACTCGCCCTGTAGCCGCGGCCCGGAAAAAGGAAACATTTCTCGCTCAGTGTCGATGGATTGATGTAGCGGTCACCGTCGGGGTAGAGCACCGTGATGTCATGATAGTTCACCGTGTCACACTGCGGCCCGAGCTCGCCAGTGCGCGCGGCAGCCGCCGACGGGCCGTCGGCCACGAAGATCACGCGGTTTATGACATATCGCTCATGGGCCGGAATGGCGGCGGTGTCCGTGTCGGCCGTGACGGGATGGTCGAGACGCGGAGGATTGACCACCATTGTCAGATCGACATCGTAGGAATTCTCGGCCGTGTCCGCGATGAACGTTATGTAATCTTTGGTAAAGGCGTAATATCCCTTGTTGCGCAGACGGCCGGCAATCAGCGAGCGCTCCGAGTCGAGAATATTCCGGTCGAGCAACTGGCCGGGCCCGAGAACAAACTGGGCGGAATCGGCCATCAGCAGCCGGCGCACGGTAGTGTCGGGGATATCGTAGGAAATGGAGGAAATGCGATGGGGTTTCCCGAGAGTGATCCTGTAATCGACCTTCATCTTGCGGCGGTCGCGGTCGGCTACCGTATCGACCTCCACCGTTGCCGCCATGTAGCCCTTGTTGATCATGGCGAGCTGCAGCTGCCGCTGCGATGCCGCTGTCAGCTCCGGGCTGAATATGACAGGGGGCTGCCCTATTCGCCGCAGCCACCGGTTATACCATTTAGTGGTGTCCTTGCCCGAAAGATTATAAGTACCGAGCTGAAGGCGGGCAAAACCGAGCACCTTGTGGTTTGGCGTCTGGCGCAGATAGTTGAAATACTCGGCCGTCTCCGCCTTGACCGAATCGGTTATGTTTATATCGACGGCGTCAAGCAGCATGTTTCCCTGAGGAACATGTCGCGTCGAGCTGCACCCCCATGCGGCCATGAGGAGCACCAAGGCTGTCGCTATATTAAGAACTCCGCGCTTCATTTCGCTTTTGTGCTGCAAAGTTAATGCCCGTGGGCGGAAAAAGAAAAAATTTAGGCGTTTTTTTAAGATTTTGGCGGGAGAAAGGATGGGCGATTCACAAAATTTAAGTAACTTTGCCGAATAAAATCGTGCAAAGCACCATTCCTCCTGATTCTTAGATAGTTGTATTATAACCAATAATTTATATATTCAATGGATTTTTCCTGGCTAATCAATCTCATAGGCCCCGGCAACGAATCGCTGGCAAGCACACTGGTGCTTTACTCGTTCGTCATCGCCGCCGGTGTCTATCTGGGCAAGCTGAAAGTAGCAGGTGTTTCGCTTGGCGTCACTTTCGTGCTTTTTGTGGGCATTCTGATGGGTCACTTCGGCTACATCGTCAATGCCGAAGTGCTTAAATTCATTCGTGAGTTCGGTCTGATACTCTTCATTTTCTCCATCGGTCTGCAAGTGGGCCCCGGTTTCTTCTCGTCGTTCAAGAAGGGCGGAGTGCTTCTCAACGGACTGGCGGTTCTGGGGATAGTTCTGAACGTCGCCATCGTCATCGCCATCTTCTACATAGAGAACGCTCCTATGGAGGCGCTTGTCGGAATCATGTCGGGTGCCGTCACCAACACCCCCGGTCTTGCAGCCGCGCAGCAGACTGCCGGCTCCCCCGAGGCCATCAACACAATGGCTATGGGTTATGCCGCAGCCTATCCTCTCGGCGTCTGCGGCATCATCGGCGCGATGTTCCTCATCAAAGGCGTCTTCCGTGTCAAGGTTGACGATGAAGTCAAGGCTATCGAGGACGAATTTGCCAACACCCACGCCGCTCCCTTCATGGAGACAATCGAAGTGACCAACCCCCTGATCGAAGGCAAGACAATGCGCGAGCTCCACGACATCATCAAATGTGACTTTGTCGTTTCGCGTCTGCTCTCGGCCTCCGACGGCGAAATCAAGATACCGACCTCGGCAACCGAGGTACACGCCGGTGACAAGCTCTATCTCATCATTTCCCAGGAAGACGCTCCCCGCTTCGAATCGGTCGTAGGTCCGAAGGTTGAAATGGAATGGGAGGATGTCACCCCGAGCAAAGTGGTTTCGCGCCGAATACTGATCACAAAGACCCAATACAACGGCGTCGCTCTCGGCTCTCTGCGCCTCCATCAGGCCTATCAGCTCAACTGCACCCGCGTCAACCGTGCCGGCATCGATCTTCTCGCGTCGCCGAGCCTTCGCCTCCAGATGGGCGACCGCGTCACGGTTGTCGGCGACATCAACGACATAAACCGTCTCGCATTTCGTCTCGGCAACTCGATGAAACGCCTCAACGAACCGAACCTGATCACAATCTTCATCGGAATCATGTTCGGTATCATTCTCGGCTCGTTCAACATTGGATTCGGCATGAAACTCGGACTCGCCGGCGGACCGCTCGTCGTGGCGATCCTCCTGAGCCGTTTCGGCTACAAATTCAAGCTCGTGACCTATACTTCTTCCTCCGCATCGCTGCTCATGCGCGAGCTCGGCATCTGTCTCTTCCTCGCTTCGGTGGGAATCAGCTCGGGCGCGGGATTCGCCGAGACCGTGTTCAACTCGACCGGTATGTGGTGGGTAATCTGGGGCTTCATCATAACCTTCATTCCTCTGGTTATCGTGGGTTGCATAGCGCGCGGAGTTTATAAGATCAACTTCCTCTCCATCATGGGTCTCTTCTCGGGCGGCTATACCGATCCCCCGGCCCTCGCCTACGCCGGCGGCTCAACCGGCAGCGACGCACCTGCAGTCGCCTACTCTACGGTCTATCCTCTGACCATGTTCCTCCGAGTGGTGGCAGCGCAGGGTCTTGTACTCGCGTTCCTCTCCTGACAAAGGAATTTTCTAAATCACTGAATAAGCAAGCCCCGCGATCAATGGAAATCGCGGGGCTTGCCATATCAGCTATCTCAGCCGACTCAGCTACTCAGGCACATAGATTATATCTCCGTTTTCAAGCTCATAGGCAGTTCCCACGCGCTTGCCCTTGGTGTCGGAAGATGAAGACCGGTCTTCCGAAGGCGTGTAGCGGTTGATCTTCTCCCCCTCTTTGGTTATGATCTCCATGTTTTCTTTCCCGGGATTCTTAACCATCGTGAAATCCTCCCGGGAGAACATCTCTGTCATGTTGTAGCGGCTCACGAGCGCCACCATCAGCGCCACGGCGAAAACCATGGCGACATCGAAAAGATTGCTGACCACGCTCATGGGGTCTGAATCCTCGCTTCGGCGAAGCAGCGAACGACGGCGTCTCATGATTTCCTGCAATCAGACTGTTTGACAACATCGGCCAGATACTCCAGCAATGAAAGGCTCTTCACGGCCCAGCGCTCCTTGACCTGCTGGGTCAGGAAACCGATGGCGCTGACCACGAGCCCCACTACCGTCGTGGCGAAGGCCACCTGCATGTTATAGGCCATGGAGGCGATGTCGCCGGTTGAAAGCCCCACAAGCGCCGGGCCCATAGGAATCAGCGTTCCCATAAGGCCGAGGATCGGCCCCATTTTTGTCAGAATCCTGGAAGTCGCGATGTTTTTGTCGGCCGCAAGCTCATATTCCGACAAAGTCAGCTCGGCACGCGACCCATCGCAGCCATCTGCCAGAATCTTGCCGGCGTAGGATTCAAAGAGAGAGCCCGGCGCCGGTTTGAACTCCGCCTCGAAAGCGGGCAGATTCTCAGGCGTCAGGCCGGAGATCCGGCCGTAAAGTTCGCGCGAAAGCTTCTTTTCCTGCAGATACTGCCCGAAAAAGCCTCCGATCAGAATAAGTGAACGGAGAAAGAAGATGATGAGAAGAACGATGACCGGCACAAGCAGACCGGTGGAAATCCAGTAGAGAATATTAGATATGACGTTCATTTTTATTTGGATGTTTGTTTTTTCAACATA
>ULSH01050873.1_pt1 | contig 13704 bp, 17 predicted proteins | sample 1956151 | NCBI WGS metagenome assembly ULSH01 (sample SAMEA4835702, study PRJEB28245) | human gut metagenome | biome: gut microbiome; material: fecal sample | place: Denmark | collected 2008 | reverse complement strand
CCGCCGCAATCTGCGCCAGTCCTACCGCAGACATCGGGATCTCCAGGCTCATTTTTTCGAGCGTGGCCTGCATTTTCTGCAGTCCTTTAGGATCCTCAAAGTCAACCACCTTGTTGATGTCGGCCATGGCATCCTGCATGTCCATTGCCTGACGCACGGGTGCCGACAAAGCATTGACCGCAGCACGACCCAGTGTCGTGATGGCCACAGCAGACTGCATAGCCGCATCGCCAATCTCTTGTTGGCGGAGTTTGAGCTTGTCTTTTTTAGCTGAAAGAGCATTGAACCTAGCCAAGGCCCGGTTTGCCTCTTCCGTTCCTTGCGCAAACATCGCTTGCTTTTGCGTCAGTTCTGTCGTACTGCGGCCGAAGCCAGCCATCGCAACATTTGCCTCGCGTAATGCTTCCGACTGCTTATCAAAAGCGCTCTTTACCTTGGCAAGCTTTCGCTCTTCCTGCACCAAAGCTGCCTGCATTTGCAAAGACGGTTCCTGCAATCGACTCATGGCTGAGCGCAAATTATCCACGACAGCCTTCTGCCGGGAATAATCACTAAAAAGCGCCCCTGTTTCCCTACGTAACTTGAGCAGTCCGTCAATTTTTGACGCAGCTTCATTGAGTTCTGCAGAGCGCTTTGCGAGCATAGCCATCTTTTCATCAGCCCCGGTAAAGCTTGTAGAAAATCGGCGCTCTAGCTCTGCATCCAAGCGGAATAAAACTTCGTATTGATTTGCCATTTTTTTGTACAATCAAATGAGAGGAGTCGTCAAAAATGTGCCAAAGGAAATACTGTAGAAATTGCCCACACTGGGAGCGCCACAAATGGTACGGCGGCGGTTATTGCTGGCTTGATGTTCTTGCTCCCACTCCTAAATCAAAATTCGGCGTTTTCTGGGAACATTTTGAGAACATCATTGTCCTAATTGGGATCATTGCGCTCTTTCTTTTCTTCCCGGCCGTCGTCATCTTTTTCGGTTAGCATTGCCCTTTTCCTGCCGCTGCTGCTCCATAGCCACGTGGTAGCTCCACTGATAAAGCTCAACAATCGGCACACCGAACCACTCCAGAGCACTGCCTCCGGCACCGGCCCAAACCAGCTTTAGCCCTAAGATGCGGATGTCCCAGAGGGTTCTGTCGATGTCTGTTTGCTCATCTCTTCTACGACGGCCTCTCGCGCCTTTTTCATTTCTTGAAATTCGGCTGACAGGAGACCGGAAAAGAGCAAAAAATTGATGGCCGACTGAGTAATCCCGATGTAGTCCGGGGCGCTCACGTGATCGAACAGACCAACCGGCACCTTGGCTGCACGAGCGGCAAAGCAAGCCGCGAAATCCGTGTCCATCGCAATCACAGACTTCTGCAGCAACGGGTTTCGCTGTTCAAATTCCCTTTTAGCTGCAACCACATCGCGGCCGCTCATGGCCTCAAAATCAAACCGCAATTCTTTGTAGGTTTCGCCCTCAAATTCAACCGGACGGGTAAGTTTGAAAGTTGGAGAGTTCATTTCAATTTGCCCGAGACGTTTCCGCCCCGGGCCCTTTAGTTAGTTCAATCCCAAATCGCTTCGCACCGAGGCAAGCAAGTCGTTTCCATTGATTCGGCACACAAAGTTGTACTTATCAATTTCAAGCACCTCAGCACCATCCACAAAGAGTTTGATGTAAATCACCTCAAACTCCTGCTCGCTGTCGGTTGCCGTACCCGGCTGCAGACTGCCCATGTTGAAGGACTTCGGAATGATTTTCATCGTAGTCCGTACCGGCATCGTGGTGATTTCACCGGTTGCTGTTTCCGTCACCTGCTGCGAAGCACGGCAATCCACTTGGTGAGCACGCTGCTCGCAAAGCGCGACCGCATCCGGCTCAATCGAGCGCCAGTGAAAGGTTGTCGTCATTGCCTGGAAGTGACCCAAAACAGGCGACTCAACTTCCCCGGCAATACCGGCACCGCTTACGGTGTCTGCCATCGCTTGGATCTGCGGCAAATCAATTGACGCAATACCCAAAAACTTTCCTGCTTCATTGAAAACGGCGGCATTGACCACACGCTCAATGATTTGATTGGCTCCGTTCGCCATGATCCCCTCCAATTACCCAAACAGCGTTTCAAGATACGAAACGTCGTACTCAACAACGAAATCAATTTCACGATTGGGCGAAGGCGGTGTGACAAACACATGGAAACGCGCAATGCCGTCCATCAAATCCGTTGTAGCGTTTTCAGTTTCCAAAAATTCGACCCGTCCGCCCAGGATGTACTGCTTGGCAGCCAATCCATTAAGCCAGATATTGGCCGAGTCCAAAATGGTGTCGATCTGACGGCGGTTAAGCGGCGCATCCACACGCTGCCAGAAGGTTTGCACCAGCGTATTGCCGATCCAGCCAAACATACGACGAATCGGAATGAACGCATCTTTGACATCGGTATTGCCCGGATAGCACGCTGTGCGATTGCCCCAGCAGACCCAGCCGCCGATAAAGTTCAAGGCCGTCACGACGCCCTGGCTATTAAGGTAGGCTCCGGTATCCGGACCAAGCGTTACCTCAGAGCCATCATCGAGCACTGTTGCTGTCATCTGCAGCGTTTTGTTGGATGGGCTCACGTAAGGCACATCATCGTTTTCACCATCAGTGCGGCCCAACAGTGCAGCCACCTGAGTCGAAAGGTGATACACCGTGTCATCGAGCGCCACCATCGGCCAGCAGCAAATCTGCTGAGGATCCACAACGTTATTGTTGTTTTTCCAGGCAGCCACATCGGTGTAGTTTTTCACCGTCTTTGTGGGGACATCGATCACGCTCACCGCAGAAAAATGCTCGTTGATGCCGACACATTTTGCCGCCATGATGGCGGCCACTGTGGCATTGTCCGAGAATCCCGGAGCAAGCAGAATGCTTGGCACCAAACGGAATTTCGGGAAGACATCGTTGACAAGCTCAAAGCCGCTCTTAACGCCGGCAGTGCTGACGCCACCCACAATGTCATCCTCATCAACCAGACTCGGATCAAGCTTTTCAGCCGTCAGCGTCAAGGCGGTGCCCACCGCACACTTAAACTCATCGTCGCCCTGCAAGGACGTGATGACCAAGTAACCGTCGCTGTCGAACGTGAGGGCATAATCCTCATCGAGCGTGTAAGTCGTCTCATTGTTTTTGAGCACCACGCTCGAGGGCAAAATGCCGGTTTCCGCCACCGTCGCAGCGCCCGTTTTAGCATCGAGCGTGACCGTTTTGGTATCGGCAGACTTTTTGTGCTTCGTCGGATCCAGCACATTGACGATAATGGCCGGACCAACGCCAAAAAGCGAAAACTGGGCATAGGCAAACTCAGAGATCGAGTAGGCGTACTTTTTCAACCCACTTGTCGCATCAAGCTCCGCCGGCACAAACCCAAACGCCGCCACGACTTCCTCATAACTCGAGCACATCACAGGGCGATTGACGTTTGTCGGATCGGTCATGTTGACCGGAGCGCAACCCACAATGAAGGGAACACCGGCCGAAACGGTCACCGGAGGCAGCACGGAGGTCGCAACCTCCGAAACCTTCACACCATGGTTATAGGCCATGATTCTTTACTCCTTACTTTTAAAAAGATTCGTCAGATAAAAATTGAGGATGTGTCCTTTACGGTTCACATCCTTTCGAGCTTGCTGCAGACCTTCAACCGGCACCATCAAGTGCGCAATATTCGGGTACTGCTCAATCAAGCTTTTCACCGGGGCCGTGTAGTCACCGGAAAGAAAAACCGTGTGCTTCACAAGCCCTTTGAGCGAAGGGCCGATGTAAACAACAGCTCCTCGTTTCTTACGCTTTCTTAACTCCATTAAAATCCCCCGTGAAATCAGTGATCGGATGCGGATTGCGCATCAGCCACCGCGTTTTCATATTGACCTGCCAATACGGATAATCATCAATGCCGGTGTTTTGCACCTCAATCGGCAGCTGTAGCACGTAGCGCCTGGCCAGCACACCGTTGGGTAGCGTTTTCAACGCCAGCCGGATGCGAGAGGCTGCATTGAGGCCATCCTCGTGCGCTTTGATCGGATAGAGCTCTTTTCCCTCAGAATCCAAGCATTCGTCATAAGTACAAATCGAAATTCGCACCTCAACCTCTGTTGTTTCCAAGTCGGCACTCGAGCTTTCAAAGGCAATCACCACGCACGGATAATCACTTTCACTGCGGTTGTTTGGAGGCAGAAAGCCGTTGATCACTGCTGGATGGACAAGTTCGCCTTTGGGGTTTTTCAGCACCACGTTTTTGAGCGCCTTTTCCACCTCATCTCGCAGCGCCTCGCAAAGCAAAACCTCAATCATTTGGATGCTCCTTTCAGCAGTTGCCGAGCCTCGTGATCCAAACGCTTTTGCATCACGTCCTGCATCTTTGCCTGCACGCTTTGCACGGCCACCTCCTCAATCATTTGCGGCACAGCACGGTCGAACTTTTTCTCAATCGGAGCTCCCAGACGCTTGCGGCCATTTCGTCGATCCTGATACACCCTTGTTCGCGGCGCATTTTCGTTTCGCTCGAAAATATGACCTTTCCACTTGAAGCCTCGCTGCAGATCAAACGATTGACCTTTTTTCACCGTCACACGCACCGGTTTGCGATTGCCGCCGGTTGTGCTGGCATCTGTCGGCGTATGCTTAAACGCTCTTAACGGCAGGCTGCGCCCTTTCGAGCTCAATTCACCGGAAAGATTGGTAAGCGTTGCCTTGCGCTCTTTCACAGTCTCGCCAATCGCATCAGATCGCACAGTAAAGGCCTTTCTCACGTCGCGTGAGATCTGGGTCTTACCGGAACTCAAAGCGCGATTAACGGCCCGCATAGTGGCTTTCTCGATGCCTTTCGGTACGCTGGAAAGCAGTTCTCTGAGGGACTTAAGCCTTGTCTCATCAGCTTGGAGCTTGATCTTCATGACCTACGCTCCTCTGCGACGATGACAATCATTCCATCTTCAATGCCAGCACTTACCACCAAGTGCACACTGCCATCAATTCGGATTGATCCGGTTGCCTTCGGCACTTCCATATCCTTCTCGCTCACGTAAAGCGTGACCGTGTTGGAATAGACACCCAATGCCTTTGCCAAACTCGGATCTGAGTTGATGTTTTTATCCAGCACGCACAAGATCTCTTTGCCGTCAATGTTGTGTTTTTCCGCAAACTCATCCGGATTGAGAAAAATCCGTTTGACATCCGCAGCCACCATGTCTTTGAAGTAGCTCATGAGATCTCCGTTTGAAGGGACCTTGCGGCCCCTTCGCTCATGGATTAAGCCAAAACGGCGTCATTGAAAATACAGAAGCTTTCCGGATGACGCACGGCCACATCAAGCGACTGCAGCGCGCGGATTTCCACGCCGCCATTGTCATAGGCCGTTGCAGAGAACGGATTGGGCAAGAGCTCAACCACGCCCCATTCGCCGATCACGATGTCAGACCAGTTGCCGAACACAAGTTCAGAGCAGGTCTTTTGGCTAGGCGACTCACCAACAGTGATGTTGGAGCGAAGCTGATTGCTGCGAGCAACCGGATAGCCATTGACTTCGCCGGGTGTACCGTTGGCAAATCCCTTGTCGATCGACTTCCAGAGATACTGGCCGTTGTCATCCTTGAGTTTCTTGAGCGCTCCGATGGTGCGGGCGTTGCACATGTAAGCCATGGCATCGCCGACCACATTGGCTGCCGCAACCTGGGTTTCCATGTCGATCAAGAGATCAAAGCTCAGATCCGTGCCGGTCGTGCCGCCTACCTTACCGACATTGGTCTGGTTGAAAATGCCCTTAGGTTGACCGTTGCTGCCGGTGCCGATCAAGCACGCAGAATCCACGCCCAAAGCAATTGAAGTGATCAACTCATTGCGTACAAAGAGCTCCACATCCAAAGAGGCCTGCTTGAGCATATTGCGGGAAATGAAAGACTTTGCCGCAACCGTCTTCATGGACAAAGGAACCTTGTCGAAAGTCGCATTGGTGCCTGTCACCGTACCGGTTTCCGAAATCCAAGAAACCGTGGAAACGCCGCTTTGGCGCGGGATCTCAACATTGCCGACAAGGCCTGTCAAAAGCGTGGCACCCAAGCGCATCACCATGGCTCGAGCTCGCAACGCTTCGATAAAGGAACCAGTCAAAAGCTGCGTAGCAATCAAATTTCCGCCCTGGGTTGCAGGACTTGCAAAGTAGCCAGGCGTAGGATCGTCACGGCGACCCAACGTGATGTTGGTCGGCATAAAAAAGCCTGCGGTATCGCGCTGCATACGGCGGGCCAATTCCTGGGACACTTCGCGCTCGAATCCGGCCTGACGCCAATCGTTCGTCAAAGCCGCATTTAAGGCGCGCACCAGACTGTAACGGCTGCGTTCGGTTTCGCTCAGACCAATGTCAAAGTCATTGTGTGCACGGCTCGAATCACCGGTGGGATTGGCGCTACGGCCACGAATCGTTTCCATAACCATGGCTCGAGCCTCATCGATCGAGTGCCCTTCATTGATCAGCTTCTGGCGCTGCTCGAGAGGCACGTTGAAATCACGGCACATCGTTTCGATTGCCTGGATGCGCTCACGTTCGGCTTTGCGCTCGGCACTGCGCACTTTTTCGACATCAATATCTGCGGGCTTGGGATCTCCGGCCGCCCCATTCTTGCCGGGCTGTTGACTCGTCGTCATTGCTTTTTCTCCTTCATTAGGATCACTCAAACTCCGGTAAACACCCACCGACGTGTCGGCCGGCACAGTTACCAGGGAGACTTCATAAATTTCCCAGTCTTTTGCTAAAAACTTCGTGCCATCCCTCGACTGGTCAAAGGCATAGACGCGATAACCGCACGAGACATTGACCAGAATGCGGTCCTTCACGAGCTCAAAAGCCCGCTGCGCCTCGTCAGTTTTTGCAAATCGAACCGTTGCATAGGTTCGGTGCTCATCCTGCTCGAGCCGCTCAACCACACCCAAAAGCTTGTCTCGATCGTGGTTAAACAAAAGCGACATCGACTGCTGCCGCTCACCGTTGCGCATAGCCCCAATGTCGTGGCTAAGCGTTTCAGTCCCATATCCGACATCCACCGGCGTATCAGAGGCCACCGGAAAACGCACTGTGCGGCTTTCCTCATTGACCTCCGACACAGCGACCGCCAGCGATCGGAATCTAAGTTCTTTGGGCATCTTTTCCCCCTAATAAAAAACCGGCTCATTCACCGGTTACTGTTTCGCCATTTCCTGTTGACTGCTCTTTGATTGTTTCGGTATCGAAATCAAGCCCTAATGCCTTCGCTCGCTCCCGATCGCTCTTGATCATCTTGTCAACATCCTCACGATCTTGGCCGTTGCCAATTGCGGCAATCACATCACTGCGGGACATGAAGCCGTGCTGAACAGCCAACACGTAAGCCTGCACTTCCTTTTGCGGATCCACCCAGGACCATCCACGCGGCTTGAAGCGCACCTTTTGGTAGTGCTCCTTGCGGTTGAAATAGTCGGGAATCCGAACCGCTCCGCTAATTACTGCAGCATCAAGCCACTCTCGGTAAATGTCATGCAAGTAATTGCGGATCAACCAACTTTGCAGCACTCTCCATTGATTGCGGTCATCAAGCAGCGCCAGACGGCTCGAAGAGTAGTTGCTCTGGCTGTAATCGCGGCTCAGAGACTCATACGAAACGCCAACACCAGAAGCAACCTCGCGCAGCATGTAGCGCATAAAGCCATCGAGCTGTGCATTGGGCCGACTTGGAGCAAAGCCGTTAAAAGTTTCACCTGGGAGCAATCGCTGGAATGTTCCCGGCTCACTTTTGATGAAGCGATCAACTTTCTTGAGTTTGTCGAAATCACTCGGGTCCAACGTGTCCAGACTTTGCTGCACAAAACCCATGATGTTTGCCGCCGCTCGAGCTGCCGTCAGTTCGCTTTCGGTGTAGCCGCCCATATCCCGCAACCTGCGGATAACCATGTGCATCCAAGGGACGCCTCTCGTTTGCGGCCACCGGGAAACCAAGTGCAAGTGCTCGATGTCCTTTGCAGGAATCCGGCGCATGGCCTCTCGATGAATCTCACCCGCATAGGCAAAGTCCCCCGGGTGAAAGCGCCTCATCCAATAGGCGACGGGACGCTGCCACTGATCAACTTCAACGCCAAAACGTATCGTGTTGCCGGCTTGCCCCATGTATGTGCCCACGCCATGGTCCAAAAGCAAATCCGGTTCAATCACCTCCAAGGCAAACGGAATTCGACCTTGACCAAAAGGCCGGCGTACTTTCCGGATGATGGCCTCACCGTCCTGAAACACGCCACCGATAGCCATGCGCAAAAGCTCGGTCATGCCAAGCTGCCCGGCAGTGTGGCAGGTATCTTTTTCACACCACCGCTGCCAAGCCTCTTCGATTTGATCGTTAACCGATTGATCCGGAGATCCATCGCGCTTTGTTACCTGAGCCTGCAGGCCAATACCAGTGCCCACCACATTGTCAATCACAATGCGCTGCAGGTTTGCAGCGTGCGGATTGTCCCGAATCATCTGCCGGGACCGATTTCTAAGCGCTGCCAGGCTCGTGAATAACTCACTATCCTGAGACGTGCCGCCGGCAGCCCAATCATTAGTCAGCCGTCCGCCTTTTGCGCCAGCAAACATGCGAAACTTGAGCTTGCCGTCTTTGCCTCGCTCAAAGCGTTTCATTAGTTCGTCATAAATACTCATGGAACAAACTCCACCAACATCCGGCGAGGATCAATGCCCTGCTGCGCACAGGCCTCCAAATAAACTCGCTTCCGCCAGTATTCAACTAAATCCGTCAACTCCTGCAGATTGTTAAAAGTCGTCGACCGCGTGCCGATTGTGTAGCTTTTCACGCGACCGCCGCCTTTTGTGTAGTCAACCAAAGCCGCTTCGGCTTGTGCCAAGCACTTTTGAGCTTCGGTTCGATGATCAAAACCTTCATCATCAACCGCCGGCACAACCTGCAGCTCTTTGACCACTGCAGATTTTTGGTATTGATCCGCCTCTGATACCAAGCGCAGCAGCAAAAACGCTTTCCCAACGGTAAGCTTTGCCGATGCTTTGGGATCCAGGCTCGCAAAGATTCGACCATTGAGCGCCTCGGCCTTTAGGTTGATCAACTCCCCGGCCGATCTCAAGAATGCCGAGAGCGTCGCACCTTCAGGAGCACCGGAAAAAGCCGGCAGATCAGCAAGTCGAAAGCTCCAACTGGCACTGTCGCCGACAATCAATGTCTCTACCATTCGTCACCTCTTCGGTTAAACGCATCGAAAAAGTCATCCCGAACCGGTTTTGCCTCTTCGCGTTTCTCTTCAATCTTTTCCTCTGCAGGTTTTTGCTCTGCAACATCAATCAGATCCATCTGCAGCTGCTTTTGCCTTTCCAGATCCCATTTGGCCGCATTCCAAAGGTGCAGCTTCAAGGATCTGGCAGCGTGAAGCGCATAAACCTCACAGTCAAGCGCCTCATTGCGCACGCCGGACTTTTTCTGCCAGACGCGCTTTGCGCTATGGCTGCTCGGCACCTTCACCTCGCTGGTGATCTGCTCCCAGTAGTCCGGACGCACGCCACTGTACCAGTGCATGTGCCCAGGGCCGTCTCCCTCAAGCTTGATGCGGCCGGCATTGGCATCCACTCCAAGGATCAAGTCTTTTGCTCTGCTGGTGCCGACAATGAACGGCTTTAAGCCAAAACGCAGCGATTTTTGCCGCCCATTGACATCGATTGAAGGCTTTGGAGGCGTAAAGATCTCTTTGCGGTCATCATTGACCGAAGAGCCCTTAATTGCCATCAAACCCCGAGCCATACGCCGGCGCACAAACGAGTAGACCGCATCGCTTGTTTGGCCATCCGATGAGTCGATAGAAACCGCCCGTATCTTGAGACTGGCACCATTGACTGCCTTAAAGTCACGCTTTAAGAGCGCATCCAAATCGACCCAAGCACCCCGCTCCGGCGTCATGGTCTGTCCGGGAATTTCGCCCCAGTAAACCAACCAGCTTTCCTCACCCGGACCCCAGGCTCGGATGATCACTGCCAGACGGTCGTGCTGCACGTCAACGCCAGCCGTCAGAACGCAACCCACAACCGGCACTGTAAATTCGTCGTAAGACTCGGCTCGCTTTGCAAGCACATCGGCATCCGGCAGACCGCTCTTAAAGGCATAAGGCAAACCCAGCTGCGAATTGAAAAAACTACGCATCTTGCCGTCTTTGCCCTGATCAAGCTCATGTTTGGCCGTCAAGTATTTTTCGACAAGAATTTTCAGCTTTGAACCTGGAAACGGTGAGTAAAGCTCGTTGATGTAAAAGCCCGCTGTTCCGTTGAACGGCCCCTCAGCACGCCACACACCTTTTCGCACAGCCCGGTTTTTCTTAACGTCATCCCAGACTGAGCCGCAGTGCGGACAAATGTAGGCAGCAGAATCCAGAACAGCCTTTCCAAAGATCTCATGGTTTAAGGTCTCATCCTCATTCCAGCGCACGTTATCCCAACTGAGCACATGCTCTTCGCCGCAGTCCGGGCACGGCACATAAAACTTGCGTTTGTCAGACGTTTTATAGGCAAACTCAACAGCCGAGAATCCTTCAACTGTCGGCGTTCCACCGTAAATGATCTTTCGCCTGGCAAAGGACTTCGTTCTCTCAATCAGTAGCGCGATTGTGTCGCCTTGCTCTTTTACGTTTGTGTTGCAATCGTCCGGCTCTTCAACGCACACGACCGGGGCCGGCGTTGACTTCACTTCAGACGGTGAATTGGATCCCACAAGCTTCAAAAAACCTCCAGGGAATCCCTTGAAGTCAAAACGGTTGTTTTTGTCACGCTTGGAAGTGATCGGAATCTTGGTCGACAGGTGAGGCGTCGCCTCAATCATCGGCACGAGCTTCTCATCATTGAAATCCTTGGCCGATTCTCGCTTGGCAAACATAACGATCATCGGGCACGGATCCAGATCAATGCGGCGTCCGATGTAGTTCAAAAGCACACCGTCAGTCCAGGCCACCTGAGCACTTTTTTGCGCCACCACGCGCTCGACTTTTGGATCATCCAGAGCTTCATGAATCCCGCTGATCCAGGGCGTGATTGATGCGTTGTAGCGACCGGGCATTGCCGTTGACTTCGAGCTCATGCCTCGATAGTTTTCAGCCCATTGAGTCGTCCCCATTTTCTCCGGGGCCCGGAGAATCTCGCTCAATCTCGCCATGATTCTCTGGATACTCTTTGAGGTATCGAGACAGGTGATTGAGAGTATTGTTTGTGTATTCATTCAAAATCGTCACATCCACATTGATGCCGTACAGCGTGTCAAGCTCCAGCTTCAACTTGTCATCCCTTGCAAGCATCTCCTGCCGCATGGCTTGAAAAACCGGCTCCAATTCCGTCATGAAAACGTCAACATTGACCAGCATCTGCTTTTTCTCAGCAAGCTGGTAAAGCTTGAGCTCACGATCCACCTGTTCGGTCAGAACGCGCTCGCGGTTGAGGTCGTACTGACCGTCAATGCTCGCGTATCCGGCTGCGACTTCGCGCAGCCTTTTGATATAGGCCAGACGCACCTCATCGAGCGACATCGACTGCCACTCAATCCCCATCTTTCCGAGCGTTTTCGAAACGGCTTGCTGAGTCATTCCAAGATGTTCAGCAATCTCTTTTTGTGTCAATCCAGACATCAGTAAATCCAGTAAAAACAACCCCTTAAGGCGTCTCGTGAGTAGAAAAATTTCGGGGTCTTCCGCACCGTACCGCCACAGCCCCCGGAAGGACCCGGAGGCTGCAGCTTTGAATAAAAAACGGGGCATCAAACGACACCCCAAAGCCCTAGCTGCTCCTGTTGAAAACAACGGCACTAAGGTAGCGATTGGTCCGGTGAATTACTCCGCCACCGGTAGCGGTTCTGCAAGGAATTTGCCTCACGGTTATCATCAACATCAAATAACCAATGAGGCAACATATGACCAACGACACTCGCAGTAAATTAAAACCTTTCATTGATGCAGCCGCAACCATGAACCGAATCCCAGCCCAACCAGAGGGCATAAAGGATGCTGTGTCTCAAAACATCAAGATCCCCGTCATGAGCCCAAAGATGCAAGAGGCAATTGCCAACCTCAGCAAAATCTCTGTGCCACCGATTCCTAAGATGCCTGAACCTCTCAAACCCAGCTTCTCAGAGATCGGCGATACGCTGACTGACTCCATCATCAAACGCGAACAATTTGAACGCGAAGCCCAAGCTCAGGCAGTGGCTGATGCTATGAGTGATGTCATCAAGGAAATCATGGAAGATCAAAACAAACTTGCTGAAACCACCCTGGAAAAAGAACATGATTTCCAAACCAGGCAAACATGGAAAACCATTATTGGATCCGGGATATGCGCTGCGGCTGCCACCTTACTCACGACCTGGTTGATGTCATAAGCTTGATAACTAAAAAATCCCAAAGCAAGATGGCAATAAACCCAAGGATGGCCTTTTCACCCCAGAACACACCCAGCAAGACGACAATGATCCCTCCGAGGCCACCCAACAAAAACGCTGCCAGACCCCACCACACAGAGTCTTTTCTCATTGTCAGACCTCCTCAATCTCGGCACAACCAAGCCGCGAGCGTAAACACCAAGCCCACAAACGCAACCACCATCATGATGCGGTGCCAACGATCGTCATGATCGACGTCATGCCGAAAGTCGCGCCGGCAAACCGGCACACCGGTTTCTCCGATGATCGCCCAGTTGTCGCTCAGGGGCTTTCGCTGCTGTCTGACTTTCTTTGCACGTCTCACTTTCATGTTTGCTCCGGATACGAAAAAGCCCTCCGCTTTCGCAGAAGGCCCTAAAAACCTGTGGCCGTCTTTCCGGCCTGTCACCGATTACCGTCTGCTTGCTAAGGATCGCAACTTATTCCCGTGACGGCTTGGGTCCGCATGTCGCCATACGGTCGACTCAGAGAGTCCGAATTACTTATCCTGCTTGTACTGGTTCATAAGCTCATCAAAACATTCATCAAGCAAATCGATTGTTGAAGGGCTTAAAACCACTGTTTTTGTGTCCGGGAAAATTTCCATCGGGTCGCCAGTCGGCAGCTCATCAAGATAGTGTCCGCTGATCAATCGAATTATTGATGGGTTTTGAGCGTTAACCTCGAATGTTGTTCGTTTCTTTTGAAACGCCTCAAGCAAAATCTTTCGCTCTGCTACAGTCAAATAATTGAAATAACGGATATCACGCTCTAAAGCCTGACGCCGCTTCTGCAGGGCCTTTTCCTCCTCGAGCTTTTGGGCACGCTCTGCCTTTTCTTCTTCAAGTATCCTGGCTCGCTCAGCCCTTTCTTCTTCAAGCTTTTGAGCACGCCGGGCGAAATACTGATCTTTAAGCCAGACAAACAGCTGAACAATCAGCACACTGATGGCAAAAGCCGCCGCCAGGTACAGCCACGTCGCATATTGTTGATGCAATGTCGCAAACCCATCAATGAAAGAACCACCCAGGCAAATCACCAGCACAAAAACTAAGATGACTGCCGCCTTGTTGGCAGATAAAAACTCAAGCAGCACTTTAATCCAATCGGTCATTTATGAACCCTTAAAACAAAATACTTTGAGGATTATCCCAAGCCGACGGAAAAACTGAAAGAGCAACAAAAAACCCGCGGTTTTGTGCGGGTCTTTTGGTGTTTTCCGAGCTCTACTTGCAAGCTCTGCCAGATTTTAGCGAAACT
>ULSH01027362.1_pt1 | contig 13705 bp, 10 predicted proteins | sample 1956151 | NCBI WGS metagenome assembly ULSH01 (sample SAMEA4835702, study PRJEB28245) | human gut metagenome | biome: gut microbiome; material: fecal sample | place: Denmark | collected 2008 | reverse complement strand
AAGTTGGACTAACATCTTTATGGTTTAGCGGACAGTAATAATTAATAATAAATCGTACAAGGTTACGGCAATTGGGCCTCAAGCATATGAGGGAATTTCAAATTTGAAGTCTGTAACGTTCCCTGAAGGATTGACGAGCATAGGGCGTAATGCCTTTACTAGGTGCTACTATTTGTCGTCAGTCTCAATTCCGACAAGTTTGCAAATTATCGAAGATAAAGCCTTTAGCGACTGCTATAGTTTGAACGATCTCGTCCTTGGAAATTTGAGGTCTTGCGGATATAGGTCTTTTGCTAGATGCACCAATCTGGCAAATGTTGATTTCGGAAGCGTATCATTAATAGGAGATGAAGCCTTCATTGGTTGTACAAATCTTAAAGAAGCAATCATAAAAACGGTATCCTCTATAGGCGATAATGCTTTTAATGGTTGCATTGGACTGAAGAAAATTGCTCTTGGAAACCTAACGTCATGTGGAAATGGCGTTTTCCGTGGATGCACCAAACTTACGATCATAGATTTAGGCGGAATGGAACTAATGCCCGATTATTTTTTCTCTGATTGCACTAGTCTGACTGACATTAACCTTAGCAATGTAAGGTCTCTTGGTAAAGAAGCCTTTAAGGGATGCTCTGGGTTAACAACCATAGACCTAAAAAAAGTCACAAGCATTGGAGATAGCACATTCAAAGGGTGTTCCAAATTGAAAACTGCCAACCTTAGCAAAATCACAACAATTAACAAGTCGACATTCGAGGACTGTAAAAGTATTGCATCAATTGATTTCGGCAATGTATCCTCTATAGGTGCTTATGCATTTAACGGCTGTGCAAGCTTAACTGACATCGAACTGATAATACCTGTAGTGTTAGGCGATTCGGTTTTCAATGGATGCTCTAGTCTAAGAAGTGTCGCAATAGACAATGTAATATCTTGGGGAAAAGGAGTTTTTGGTCATTGCAGTAGTTTAACAAACATAGATTTAGGAAACACATCATCTATAGGGAATTATGCTTTTATCGGCTGCACAAGTATGCAAGACATAGACCTGAAGAAGGTGTCTAAATTGGGCGACCTTGCTTTTTATGAATGTACTAATTTAAAAAGTATAATGCTTGGCGAGGTGTCCACTTGGGGTATAGGTGTTTTTGGCCAATGTAATAATCTAACTGACATAGATTTTGGAAGCACCACATCCATAGGTAGTTACGCCTTTGCTGGTTGCACAAGCATACAAGATATCAATCTGGAGAATGTATGTAAATTGGGCGATTACGCCTTTTACTCATGTTCCGGAATCTCGTCAGTGGTCATTCCCAACTCCGTCACGGCAATCGGAGAAAATGCCTTCGGTGACTGTAAAAAAATCACTTACGTAACATTCAATGCTGAAAAATGCACACAAATGGATTATCCTGTGTTTGATTCAACAAATATTTCATTTTTGACAATTGGCGATAAAGTCACGATTATTCCTGATTACGCCTTCTCCGGCTGCACTAGACTTACCTCCGTGGTCATCCCCAACTCCGTCCAAACAATTGGAGAAAACGCCTTTTCAGGCTGTTCCGGACTTACTTCTGTGACCGTTAATAATAAGAATAATAAGTATGATTCGCGAAATAATTGTAATGCAATTATAGAGACATCCACGAACAGATTAATTGTTGGTTGCAATAATACGACCATACCAAACTCAGTCACCTCAATCGGCGACTTCGCATTCTACGGTTGCTCCGGACTGACGAACATGGAACTAAATAATGTGGCTAACATCGGAGAGTATGCCTTCTCTGGCTGTAGCGGCTTGAAGTCGCTAAGCATACTGAAAGCGAACAATGTGGATGCAAGCACATTCAACGGTTGCGACGCCATCGAGACGCTCGTGCTACCGTATGAATGGGGCGTAGACTTCAAGATGACTCTGAGCGGCACGACGCAACTTAGGACGCTGTATATCGGCGAAAACACAGCTTCGATCCCCGACAAGACCTTCGTCAATAATAAGAACCTCTTCGAGGTATACAGCAATGCCACAACACCGCCGAGCATAGGCACTGCCACCTTCGGCAGCGAAACATACTCGTATGCCACGCTGTATGTTCCGCAAGGCAGCGTAGACGCCTATAAGGCCGCTACCGGATGGAGCAAGTTCGAGGACATCCAAGAACTTCCGTTCCAAATTGTCGTCAAAGACAAGAAAGTCTCGGTAGACCGCACCAAGTCTATCCTTGTATCGGCTTCCGTCACCCCGGCATCGTCCACCTCATCGCCAGTCAAGTGGTACAGCCTCAACGATGAGATTGCCACGACAACCACGGACGGCGTAGTTACCGGTATGGCCGAAGGCGGCGTGACCATCCTGGCATACTGCGACGGCATCACCTCCACGATGAAAGTCATCGTCAAGAAATTCGACGGCGTGGAAGACATCATGGCCGACGACCCGACGGAGCTGTCCGAATTCGACGTGTACAACCTGCAAGGCATCCGTGTGCATACCAATTGCACGAAGGAGCAGTTGTCCGAGCTGTCTCACGGCATTTATATCCTTGTATCGCCGCAAGGCCGTAAAAAAGTGATAATCTGATACAACTAAAAACTATCAAATATACCCTTGTCCCCTGCACGTCACACCCACGCACGTGCAGGGGACATTTTTTTTGTGGCGAAGGAAGCCGTGGGCGGGCAGTTTCGGAGGGCATTGTACAATTTAGAGCGGAATTTCGCGTTATTTAAGGGTAATAGCATATCTAAATCCACAGGACAACAATGCGTAATACGCACATACATAGAGTCATTTGGCTTATACTTGCAATCGTACTCGGCTGCGGCGTCACGATAGCGCAGGTCAGGATACACGGAAAAATTACCGACGAGAAAAACGAGGCACTCGAATTTGTCAGCGTGCACGTCCGCGGCACGGCCATAGGTGCAACTTCGGGACTTGACGGAACGTACTCGCTAACAGCCCCGGCGGCGGACACCATACGCGTGGTGTTCTCCTGCATCGGCTACCACGAGGTGACACGACGCATCATAGGCGCCAAGGGCGAGACCTCCCTCAATGTCAAGATGGAACCCGTCACCATCACACTGGAAGGCATCACCGTCACCGATTACCAAAAACAAACAGGCACAGTCCAAACTATCAATACTGACAGCTACCGACTGGCGCCCGATGTCAGCGGCGGCAGCGTTGAGAGCCTCATTTCCACTATGGCCGGCGTCACGCAAAGCAACGAGATGTCCTCGCAATATAGCGTACGCGGCGGCACCTTTGACGAGAACTCGGTGTACATCAACGGTGTTGAAATTTATCGACCGCAGCTCATTTCCTCCGGCCAGCAAGAAGGCCTCTCCATCATCAATCCCGATATGGTAGGCACCATCGGATTCTCCACAGGCGGATTCGCCGCCCAGTACGGCGACCGCATGTCTTCGGTGCTCGACATCACCTATCGCCAGCCCGAAGCCTTCGAAGGCTCGCTCAACCTCAGCCTCCAAGGCGGCGGACTCACCATAGGCACCTCGAGCAAACGCTTCAGCCAGTTGCACGGCGTTCGCTACAAGAGCAATTCATCGCTACTCAGTTCCATGGACGAGAAAGGCGAATACGACCCGCGCTTCTTCGACTACCAGACCTACATGACGCTGAAGATTAGTCCCAAATGGACCGCCTCGGTACTGGGCAATATCAGCATTAACAACTACAAATTCATACCTCACGATCGTAGCACCAATTTCGGCACCTCCACCGATGCCAAGCAATTCAAGGTCTATTTTGACGGCCAGGAGAAGGACCGCTTCGAAACGTTCTTCGGCGCCGGCAACATCACTTTCAAGCCCTCCAAGAAAGCCGAGTATACACTGCTGGCCTCCGGCTACCTCACCAACGAGCTTGTAGCCTACGACATCTCGGGCGAATACTGGCTTGATCAAGCAGGCACCGGAGGATCGGACAGCGATGGGAGCGTAGGCGGCGAGCTGGGCATAGGTCGCTACTTCGAGCACTCGCGCAACCGCCTCAAAGCATCCGTATTCTCGCTGTCGCTGCGTGGTGCCAACGGCATCGCCGGACACAATATAGCCTACGGCATCACCTACAACCACGAAAAAATCCACGACCGCACACGCGAATGGGAACGACGTGATTCGGCCGGATACTCCCTACCCTTTGACCCCAATGCTCTTCGCGTGGTCTACAACTTGCAATCAGCCGAGGATATCGCCGGCAACCGTTTGTCTGCTTATGTCCAAGACACTTGGCGCATCAATTCGTCCATAGGCTATTTCAACGTCAATGGCGGCATACGGCTAAGCTACTGGGACTTCAATAAAGAAACACTAGTAAGTCCGCGATTTAATATCGGATTTGTTCCCACGCGTGCGCCGCGATGGACCTTCCGCTTTGCCACCGGCCTATACTACCAGACGCCTTTCTACAAAGAATACCGTCAGCCCGTAGTCGATGACAAAGGCAACTATACCATACACTTGAACAGTGACATCAAGTCGCAACGCAGCTTCCAGTTTATTCTCGGCGGCGATTACACCTTCCGAGCCTTCGACCGTCCGTTCAAGCTCTCCGCCGAAGCATACTACAAAATCCTCGGCAACCTTATACCTTACGAGATTGACAACCTCAAGATAACGTACTCGGGCGTCAACTCTACGTCAGGCTCAACCGCAGGACTGGACATGAAACTCTTCGGGCAATTCGTACCCGGCAGCGATTCATGGGTCAGCTTTTCACTGATGGATACTCGCGAAAAGCTCAACGGCGTCACCGTGCCCCGTCCCACCGACCGACGCTATAGCTTTGCGCTCTATTTCACCGATTACTTTCCCAAGCTGCCCAAGCTCAAATTCAGCCTGCGCGGCATATTCAGCGACGGACTACCCACCACAGCTCCGCGTTCGTCACGCGACAAGGGCTATTTCCGCGCCCCGGCATACAAGCGCGTGGACGTCGGCCTAAGCTACGCCCTGCTGTCACCGCTTGCCGACGGGCGGCAGCGTTCCGGATTCTTAAAGCACATCAAGAGTATATGGCTCGGCCTTGATTGCTTCAATCTGTTGGACATCAGCAATGTCAGCTCGTATTACTGGGTAACCGATGTCAACAACCTGCAATACGCCGTGCCCAACTATCTGACACGACGCCAACTCAATGTACGTCTCTCTGTAGACTTCTGAGGCGCAAGGGCAAGAACTCTCTATCCCCGTAAAATAGGATCGGACAGCATCAATATACACACCAACAGACATCGCGACAGACAGCACAATCACAGTTATGCTGTCTGCCACTTTTTGCGTACCTTTGCGAGCACAAACCGAGTACATCGCATACCTAATGGACAATTCCACCGAGACACATACACCCGCGTCCGAGCACCTGCTTTGGCAGATATTTGTGACGTTCTTCAAGATTGGCGCCTTCACCTTTGGCGGCGGTTGGGCTATGATTTCAATCATAGAGCGCGAAATCGTTACAACCCACCGCTGGATAAGCCGCGAAGACTTCCTTGACCTGCTGGCAGTGGCCCAGTCGCTTCCGGGCATTCTGGCCGTAAACATTGCCGTAGCCGTAGGCGACCGCGTGGCCATGCGCCGAGGCAGCATCGTTGCCGCATTAGGCACCATACTCCCCTCTTTCCTGATTATCCTGACCATTGCGATATTCCTTACGCCCGAACTTATCAACAACAATCCCACACTCATTAAAATCTTCAAAGGTATACGTCCGGCCGTGGTTGCACTGATAGTCGCCCCCGTAATCTCGGCGGCACGCGCGGCACACATCGACTGGCGCACGGCCATCATCCCCATTGGCGTTGCTCTGCTAATATGGTCCAAAATACCCGTAGTTTCCAATCCAATACTATGGATTGTGCTCGGCGCCGTTGGCGGCATTCTCGCGTTTAAGCGCAGTATGCACAATGTCTTCAAGTCCGGGGAGGGACATGCCTGATGATATACCTGCACCTTATTTGGAGCTACCTAAAAATTGGCATCTTCGGCTTCGGCGGCGGATATGCCATGCTCGCCCTCATCCAAAGCGAGGTGGTCGAACCGGGCTGGATTTCAAACAAAACATTTACGGACATCGTAGCCATTTCACAAATGACACCAGGGCCCATAGGTATCAATTCGGCCACTTACATTGGCTATACAGCGCCCGGAGTCGCCGGATTTGATGGATGGTGGTGGGGCGTTTTGGGCTCGCTCCTATGCACTCTAGTGGTGATGATTCCTTCTTTCGTTCTTGTATCACGTCTCAACCACTACATCATACGTCATCGCGATAGCGAGTACGTCAAAGGCATATTCCTCGGCCTGCGACCTGTGGTGGTGGGACTGATAGCATCAGCGGCACTGCTGTTGATGAATAATGAGAACTTTGGAACAGAGACCTATGACATCGTGGCAAGTATCATCATATGTGTCGCGTCCTTCTGCGTAGTATTTTTCACAAAAATACACCCCATCTGGGCCATCGTGGCCGCCGGCATCGCCGGATTATTCATATTTTGACATCAATGGATTACAACGAGACACTCCAATACCTATACGCACGACTTAAGACGTTCCACCATATCGGACAGGATGCTTACAACCCCGGGCTCGAAAACATACGCCTACTGTCTGACGCCTTCGGCAATCCGCACCGAGGACTCAAATGCGTGCACATCGGCGGCACCAACGGCAAAGGCAGCACGGCACACACCATTGCAGCCGTACTTCAGGCCGCCGGATACCGCACTGGGCTATATACATCTCCGCATCTTCTGGACTTTGACGAACGCATCCGCGTTAATGGTACGCCCATTGGCCATGATTATGTAGTCGACTTTGTACAACGATATATGTCCATGGACATACACGGATGCAATCCATCGTTCTTCGAACTGGCCACGGTGATGGCCTTCGAGTACTTCAAGAAACAAAATGTGGACATAACCGTCATTGAAGTCGGCCTCGGCGGACGCCTCGATTCGACCAATATCATCAATCCGGAAGTAGCCGCAGTCACTAATATTTCGTTGGAACATACCGCCATCTTGGGCAATACTCGCGCAGCCATAGCGGCCGAAAAATCCGGCATATTCAAGCCCGGCGCCGAGGCCGTTTTAGGCGAAGCCGATGCCGAGATACTGCCCGTATTCCGCAAGGCTGCCGATTCTGTCGGTGTTCCACTCTCCGTTGCAAAACCCTATTGGGCACACATAGATACAGACAAAGACGGTATGTACATCTACCGCGGTACGCGCTGGGGAGATGTCAGGGGACAACTCACCGGCGAATGTCAGAAAGCGAATGCCGCCACGGCCATGGCCGTCATCGAGGCCCTCGTAAGACGCGGATGGCATATTGACGGGGAGGCTGTCCGCCACGGCTTTGCACACGTGACTGACACCGGACTTACAGGCCGATGGAGCGTGCTGCAACACCGCCCCACCGTCATATGCGACACCGGACACAACCCCGGATGCTGGAAGTTCATTACGCCTCGCCTGGCAGCTATGAACCATCACAAGCTATTCATTGTCATAGGTTTCGTCTCAGACAAGAACTACGCGGACATTCTGACATCTGTGCCACGTGACGCCCGTTATTTCTTTGTAGCTCCCGATACTCCTCGCGCCGCACGTGCAGCCGATGTGGCTGCCGCCGCCGCACTTGTCGGCATTCGCGGCGAGGTCTGCGCTTCCGTATCCGACGGCTACCACAAAGCACTTGCCGCCGCCAAAACGACTTATGACGACGGCAAGGACGATGCTGTGGTTTTTGTGGGTGGGAGCAATTTCGTTGTTGCCGAAATGCTGGCCGCACGCAGAAAGGGAACAGTAAATTAAGAACTATCCCCCCCCGGCATATCAAGGCTTAACGAAGCGCAATGACTTCCACCTCGACAAGCACGTTCTTGGGCAAGGTCTTCACTGCCACAGCCGAACGAGCGGGATACGGAGCGGTAAACACCGAGGCATACACTTCATTCATAGCGACAAAATCGCCCATATCAGCAAGGAATACAGTGGTCTTGACCACATTATCCACTGTCAATCCGGCTTCCTTGAGTATTGCGCACACATTGGCAAGTGACTGTTTGGTCTGCGCCTCGATGCCCTCGGGGATTTCACCGGTAGCCGGATTGATGGGAATTTGACCGGAAGCATATACGAATGTTCCGGTGTCGATGGCCTGACTATAAGGACCGATTGCGCCGGGAGCGGCGGAAGTTGCAATTACTTTCTTCATGATTCTATTATATTTGATGGTTGGTTGGAATAATCGAAATCTTCTACAAGCGATGATACAGGGCTTTTGTCTGCTGTTGCAGCGGTTTTGCTTATTCGGTCGAGCATAGTGCCCACCTTGCCGAAAGTATTATCAAAATCTTCGACAAAATCATTGCGCCCATACCGATGAAGCACATCCACAACATGTCCGACAGTCAATTCGGAAGTAGGCCGCGCCGGCTGATACCCGACAAGCATGTTCTTGGAATCAAGTATAACACAATTGATGACTCCTGCATGAGTCAATTCATCTACTATTGTTGTCACAAGTCGCGGCGGTATATTGTACACCCGAGATAGGTCGTTGTCCGTCGGAGGTGTGATGCCTTTGTCAAACCGATAAGCAACCACGGCGCTCACTGCCACCGCTATTTTTTGATAATAGTTCCACGAAATATGCTTAATGTCCTCGTTGTACGAAAAATGGTAGATATTTTGCGATGTATAGCATATCAGAGCACCGCTGAGCGTGATCACCCACGTCAATTGAAGCCATATCAAAAGCAGCGGCAAAAACGCAAAACTACCGTAAATGGCATTGTAATGCGTCACATACACCTGCCCGGTCACAAACAACCATTGCAGTAGCCGGAAACCGGTACCGGCGATGACTCCGGCAAGCAAAGCATTGGATATACGCACTTTTGTATTGGGTATCAATATATAAGCCGCAGCAAAGAACAGCCATGTCAGCAGCCAGGATGCACATTTCAATAGTATCGAAATCATCGGAGTGGCTATTTCGTAATCAAACAGATGCTGTAACGTATTGGAGACGAACAAAGCCAAGCCCCCGGAGCATATCAGCAATATGGGCAAAATAAGCAACGTGGCAGTGTAATCCATCATCTTACGCCAAAAGCTGCGTCCCTGACGTATGCCCCAAATACGATTGAAAGCTCCCTCAACATTGCTTAATAACGAAATCAGCGTCCATAGCAGCAAGACAACTCCTACACCGACAAAGACGCCCTTGCCCGTATATCCGAGATACGAGTCTATGACCTCCATGGCATGGTTCACCACCTCAGTCTGTCCGGGCAATAATTCATACAACTGATTCTGCAGAAATGTCTGTATGCCAAAACCGCGCCCTACGGCAAAGAGCATGGCCAACGCAGGGACTATAGCCAGCAACGTGCGATATGTCATAGCACATGCCTGCGACTGCAAATTGGCATCCATAAAGGACTTGACCGATAGGTTGAGGGTCTTGACCACTCTAACCCCAAAAGTATCACGCGTGTCGCTCCATACACCGCCGGCACAGTATTGCCACTGCCTTTTTAGCAGTGCCTTAGCTGCACCTACGCTATCGGCCAAGCGTCTTTTCTGCTTATGCCGTTTTGTTTCACCTGTGTCATTCATGCAACTCTATCGTTCTGAACTATAAAACAATGCCGGTAAGGCACATCCTGCGACGCCGTTATAGACAACACCTCGATGTCTCGGCTCCGCGCATTTATGCCTGCCAAGCAAGAGCAAAAGTACACATTAATCCCGAGATTTTTTGTAATTTTGCAGAAAATATGCGCTCGACAAAGCATAGAATACTAATCACCGGTGCCAACGGGCAACTCGGCAGGGCTTTTGTGTCATCATTGTCCAATGATGACAGTTTTGACGTACATGCCTGCGGACACTCCGACCTCGACATCCGCGACGAAAAAGCCGTCAGCCAAGCCATCACCGATTTCGGCATTGACATATTGGTAAACTGCGCCGCATACACAGCCGTAGACGCTGCAGAGGACCATCCGGAAGAAGCCTATGCTGTCAACCATAAGGCAGTAGCCGCCATAGCTTACGCATGTAACCATCTGGGCGTAAAGCTGGTGCATTTCTCCACAGACTATGTATTTGACGGTCAAAACCGACGTCCCTATCTCGAATCAGACACGACTGCACCGCTCAATGTTTATGGCCAATCTAAATTGGCGGGAGAGACTGCTGCATTGTCTATATGTCCGGATGCCCTGATTATACGCACTGCCGGTGTATATGCCGCATGGGGACACAACTTTGTCCGTACTATCTATAGCAGACTTAAAGACCATAAGCCTCTCCGTGTCGTTGCCGACCAGTTGATGTCACCCACCGAGGCCACCACATTAGTTGATGTCGTGCGCGACATAATTGTGTCCGGACAAAAATCTTCCGGCATCTTCAATTTCGCCAATAATGGTGAAATATCATGGTACGACCTCGCCACTGCCATAGCCAGCATAGGTAGGCTCGATGAATCATCCATCACCCCCATCACCATGGCTGAGTATCCGACCAAAGCCGCACGCCCGGCCTACAGTGTACTGGACACCTCGCTCATACGCCGCACCTTCGGCATCAGGATACCAGACTGGCAATCAGCGCTATGCCGTGTAGTACAACAACTACAATAACATCACTCTACACAACACTATCGATACAGACAATATACACCATAACAACTTATGTCCGAACTCGACACTGAAATACAACGCCGGCGAACATTCGCCATTATCTCGCACCCGGATGCCGGCAAAACAACCCTTACAGAAAAATTGCTACTCTTTGGTGGCGCAATACACATCGCCGGAGCCGTAAAATCCAACAAAATCAAGAAAACCGCGACATCCGACTGGATGGACATCGAAAAACAGCGTGGTATTTCTGTTGCAACATCGGTCATGGGCTTTGAATACGATGGATACAAAATCAACATCCTTGACACCCCCGGCCACCAAGATTTTGCCGAAGACACATATCGCACGCTCACAGCCGTCGATTCAGTCATCATAGTCGTCGATGTTGCCAAAGGCGTTGAAGCCCAGACTCGCAGACTGATGGAAGTCTGCCGCATGCGACGCACACCGGTCATAATATTTGTCAATAAACTTGACCGCGAAGGCCGCGATCCATTTGAGATACTGGACGAACTCGAGGCCGAGCTCAAAATCGGCGTACGTCCCCTAAGCTGGCCCATAAACATAGGCGCGCACTTTAAAGGCGTTTACAACATTTACGAAAACACACTTGACCTATTCACGCCCAATAAGCAAAAAGTCAGCGAACGCGTCGAAATCACAGATGTCAACGACCCTGCCGTAGACACTGCCGTAGGTCCGGTGGATGCAGCCAAACTACGCGAAGACTTGGACCTGATACAAGGCGTATACCCGGACTTCGACCGCGAACTTTATCTGGCAGGCCAAATGGCGCCTGTATTCTTTGGCTCGGCACTCAATACATTCGGTGTCAAAGAATTGCTTGACTGCTTTGTGAAAATAGCCCCGTCTCCGCGTCCCGTCGTAACAGCCGAAAGTATCACCGTAAAACCCGAAGATCCTGATTTCAGCGGATTTGTATTCAAGATACACGCCAATATGGATCCAAACCACCGCAGTTGCATAGCCTTTGTCAAGGTATGCTCAGGCGTATTCCTTCGCAACCACAATTACAAACAAATGCGCACAGGCAAAATCATGAAATTTGCCGCTCCCACAGCGTTCATGGCCCAGAAAAAAAGTATTGTGGACGAAGCATACCCGGGCGATATCGTCGGAATTCCGGACACAGGCAATTTCAAAATCGGTGACACAATCGTTGAGGGTTCACGCGAACTACACTTCAAAGGCTTACCAAGTTTTTCGCCCGAGATGTTCAAGTACATCGAAAACACCGACCCGATGAAATCAAAGCAACTTGAGAAGGGCTTAAACCAGCTGATGGATGAGGGCGTGGCACAACTCTTCACAAACCAATTCAACGGCCGCAAAATCGTTGGCACCGTTGGACAACTGCAATTCGAAGTTATACAATACCGACTGCTACACGAATATGGAGCCCAATGCCACTGGGAGCCAATATCTCTCTACAAAGCATGTTGGATTGAGTCGGACAACGATGCAGCGCTGGAGGCCTTCAAAAAGCGCAAATACCAGTATATCGCAACCGACACCCAAGGTCGAGACGTATTCCTCGCCGATTCAAACTACGTACTGCAAATGGCCCAACACGACTTCCCTGACATAAAGTTCCACTTTACGAGCGAGTTTTAGCTTCCAAAAGCGGCCTTTCCCAAACTCACATTCTCGACATACACACGCACCGCAACGCACGGCATATCAAGCTAAAACGTTTGCGGTGCTTTGCTTCTGTTTTTCCCGGGAAGTGCATCTGTATACGAAATAGACGCAATGGTTGTGTTGCGTTTCTGTTGCGCAAGCAGGCGCAAGACATCAAGCGCCGCTATTGGGAACGCTTCGAGCCCGATTATCTGACCGACGAGCAGAAGCTGGCCAATATCGAAGCATACTTGCAAATCGAAAAAGACCTCGGCATAAAGCGAGGCCGCCCGATGAGCCACGAGCAGGCCAACAAAATGCACGGAAATCCGCATCACGGCGAAAGCAAGGCTTACAGCGTCAACTGCCAAACATGCGTGGTGGCATACGAGTTGCGACTACGAGGCTTCGACGTTTCGGCATTACCAAACACGGCAGGTTCGGCGCTCAGCAGGCTATCGAAAGCAACGCATACCGCATGGCAGAACATCACGAGAGAAGACATCCCGGTAATCGCTCGTACGACCTTAGACAGGTATGGACACATCAAGCAACCACCTCTAAAATGGGCGAAGGTCTCTGCCGCAATGACCGAGACAGGACGCTATCATATCGCATGGCGATGGAAGCGCAAGCGCTCGGGGCATATCATCACAGCCGAACGCCTCCCCGATGGAAGCCTACGTTTTTACGACCCTCAGAACGGCATGTCGGGGGCGCTTGACCTTTACAAAAAAGATATTGCCGGAAACGTCAGAATATACCGCATTGACAACCTCGCGCCAAACGCCAATATCGTCAAGGACGTACTCACTAAGGGCGAAGCCAAGGCGGCAGCAGGAACGGCAGCGCAGGGAGGAATAAATGCCTTGCCGAAAGCGAAACAGACCTCGTTACGAAAGGATGTCGCACAATGGAGCAAATCGAACTTGCCCGAAGAAATTCTCCCTGATGGTACAGCCGGGAAAAGAGCTTATATCAATTTGTCCAACCTGCGAATTGTTGTTAATCGCGATTTCTTTATGGAGGTTTTCGCAAAGAACAAAAACCGCAACAACCTCAAAGAAATACTGGAATTAGCGAAACAATATAACACGTGGATGCCAAAGGCCAAGTTTATACGGCAGGAAGCAGGAAAGCATCACGCATTTTCATTTAATGTTTACGAGGCCGAGATTAATGGACTAACAATCGAAATAAAAACAAAAAACACCTCGGAAGAAATACTTTACAACAGAATAAAAAAAGAAGATTGAGGACCCGCCCGAATCTGCGCACATAAGTGCCGATCTGTGGGAAGTATGCTCAATCTTCGATGCAAATTTACTAACTTTGCGGAAAACAGCAAAATATGAACAA
>ULSH01015041.1_pt1 | contig 13732 bp, 10 predicted proteins | sample 1956151 | NCBI WGS metagenome assembly ULSH01 (sample SAMEA4835702, study PRJEB28245) | human gut metagenome | biome: gut microbiome; material: fecal sample | place: Denmark | collected 2008 | reverse complement strand
CAGCCGCAGCATCCAGAAATGGAACTACATGGGCGGCAGCGTCTCGCTCAATTACGAACACACCTTCGGCAAGGAGGGGCACACGCTGACCATATCGGATGAAGTCGAGATCGACCCGGACAAAGGCCATACAGACCGGATATACAACGACGGATACAATTACAGGGCGTTGCAGGATGCGGACAACCGCATGACGGGCAACACCGTGCAGGTAGACTACGCCAACCCGCTGTCGGAGCACCACAAGATCGAGGCGGGGCTGAAACACATCTACCGCAACAGCACCTCCGACACCGACAACAAGCAGAGCGACGAATACGGCACATTCCCGATTGAAAAAATAAAATTCACGGGCATGGATTACCGCCAGCACGTGCTGGGCATCTACGCCGGATACGGATTCACCTACACCAAATGGTCGGGACGCCTCGGTGCGCGCATGGAACGGACATGGAACGACGCCGACGTGGAGGAGACCGCCAAAGGCACCTACTCGTTTTCGAACCGCCAATTTAACGTGGTGCCCTACCTGAGCCTGACATTCATCCCCAAGGTGAGCCACAACATTTCGCTCTCCTACACGCAGCGGCTCCAGCGCCCGGGCATCTACATGCTTTCGCCGGCCGAGGACGACACCGACCCCACGCGGCTGTCGTACGGCAACCCGGGACTGGAAGCGGCCGTATACCACACGATCAACCTCCAGTACGGCCACTATGCCGCAAAATGGAGCATGACCTTCGCACTCAACACGTTCCTGTCGAACAACAACATGTCGTCGTACTCCTTCTCGGACGGGGACGGCATCACGAACACCACCTACAGCAACGACGTCCGTTCGCGCAGCTACGGATTCAACGGTTCGTTCTCGTACCGCCCGTCGGAGAAGGTCAACCTCTCGCTGAGCTACAACGGCAGGTATTCGCAGAACGATTTCGACGCCATGGACATCCACACCGACCAGTTCACGTTCAGCCAGAACCTCAACCTCGACTTCGCGCTCTGGAAGGAGGCGCGGCTTATGCTGGGTGAGAATTATTCGACGGGGTATGCGTGGCTCGGCGGCAAATCGGAAAGCTACTACTACTATTACATGGGCATCAAACAGCAGTTCCTCAAGAAGAAGCTCGACCTGAGCATCATGTGCAACAACCCCTTCGAGAAATACCGCAGGAACAGGAGCACCTCGGACACGCCGACCTTCGGCGGCTGGAGCGAATACAGGTATGCGTGCCGCAGCCTCTATTTCCGCGTCAGCTACCGCTTCGGCAAACAGAACGTCGGGGTGAAACGCACTGCCAAGTCGATCCGCAACGACGACATGAGCAGCGGCGCACAGGGCGGTGGCGGCGGAAGCACCGGCGGCGCACAGGGCGGAGGAGGGATGTAATCCCCCGCCGACGATCCTGCCGATACGCCGGGCGCCGGCATCACCGCGTGGGCCATCATCGCAGGAGTCATCGCGGAAATCATTCCAGGAATCATCGCGGCATTTACGCGGCATTTACGCGGCCGTCTTTCCCCTGCTGCAAGGGACGACGCATACGGCTTCCGGGCGCGGCATCCATATCGACGAAAAGGGACTGCCGCACAAGCAGCCGGAAACCTGCCGGAGTTTGTTCCGGCGGGGGTGAAATCGTAAAATCGGACTTGCCGGACAGCCCCTCTGTTATTTGCAGCCTGCCGTGCAGCGCCCTGCCGGGAACACCCGGAGCGTCCATCGGTTGCCTGATCCATGCGGACGGGGGCCCGGATCATAGACCGCACGGATTTCATAGCCCGGCAAAAATATGAATAAAATGATTGTTTTACTCATATTTTTTAATTACATTGTGAACAATATAAAACACACGCTTCACAATCCTTTCATTAATCCTTTAAATTTACCGCCATGAAAAAACTTTTTTTACTCCAGAAAAGCCTGTTCATAGCTTTTGCGGCAGCGACCTGCGGACTCTTTTCTATAATAGGATGTGCAGTGCAAAAACCGGCAGCCGGACGGCAAGGCGAAGCGGCCGGAGGGGAGATCCGCCACGCACAAGCGTCGAAAGCACTGGAAGAGGGGCGGTTCGTGATCGAGGCGAATGAATTTTACCTCCCGGAGGACAAATCCCCGGTCAAGTCATCCACGGGCAACTACATATCCATGGAGGGCAAACGGGGCGTTATCAGTTTCACCCCCGACCTCTTTCCGAAAACACCGCTAGGCAACCTGACCATAACGGACGACACGGCGGAAATAACGCTGGAAAAGCGGAAAAAGAACGGAGACATACAGTTCTGCATGAGGATGACCGGGCCGGCGAATTCCCAGGACAGGAAGGTAATAATAACGCTGTACAAGGACACGGACAAATGCCATGTACAGGTTTCGAACGAACTTCTGGCATATCCCGTGGTCAAGTTCACGGGAGTGGTAAGGCCAGCGGGAGAATAACCGCGGCACCATCCGGACAACGGCAACGGCCCCGCAAAGACGGGGCCGTTATCGTGAACCGTGCATCCGGAAACCGTGCATCCGTGGCGGGATTTGCCGCGTTCGCGGGCGGGTCAGACGGTTTTGAGCACTTCGAGCAGCAAATCCCAGAACTTGGGAACCGTGGCGATTTCGAGCCTCTCGTCGGGCGAATGCACGCCGCGCAACGTCGGGCCGAAGGAAACCATCTCCAGTTCGGGGTATTTCTCGAGGAACAGGCCGCACTCCAATCCGGCATGGATCGCACGCACCTTGGGCTCCGTACCGAACAGGCGTTCGTAGGCTCCGACGGTCTTTTCGAGTAGTACGGACTGCGGGTTGGGCGCCCAGCCCGGATAACCGTCGGAATGGGCGACGTCGGCACCGGCCAGGGCGAATACCGATTCGACCATCTGCATGACATAGGTCTTGGCGCTCTCGACCGACGACCGCTGCGACGAGGTGACGACGATGCGGTCGTCGCCCTCGAATTTCACCGAAGCGAGGTTGGTCGAGGTCTCGACCAGCCCCGGCATGGCGAACGACATGGCGATCACGCCGTTGGGAACGCCCACCAGCGAGTAGACCAACCCGAACTGCGTCCGGGCATCGAGCACCTGGTCGACCTCGGGCATCTCGTTGAGCGTAATCTTGAAATTGGGCTCGCGGAAGCGGAATTCGGCTTTCAGGTCGGCGGCAAAAAGGTCGTAGCGTTTGACGAACTCGGACTTGAACCGTGTCGGGACGCCGAAGATGGCGTACGCCTCGCGCGGGATCGCATTGCGCAGGTTGCCGCCGTTGAAATAGCTCAGCTTCAGTTCGAACGACTGCATGCCGTCCCACAAGAGGCGTGCGACGGTCTTGTTGGAATTGACGCGTCCCTTGTCGATGTCGTCGCCCGAGTGCCCGCCCTGCAGGTCGGAAACGTCGACGCGGAAGAAGGAGTAGTTCTTCGGCGCCTCTTCCATCGTATACCGGAACGTGGCGATGGTGTCGATGCCGCCGGCACAGCCGATGAAGATCTCGCCCTCGTCCTCCGAGTCGAGGTTGATGAGGTATTTGCCCGTGAGCATCTCCTCGCCCAGTTCGAAAGCCCCCGTAAGGCCGGTCTCCTCGTCGACCGTAAAGAGCGCCTCGACGGGCCCGTGCTGCACCGCGGGGTCGATCATGACGGCCAGTGCGGCAGCCATGCCGATGCCGCAGTCGGCACCCAGCGTCGTACCTTCGGCCCTGACCCACCCGCCGTCGATGTGCGTGCGGATCGGGTCGTTGTCGAAATCGAACTCCACGTCGGAGTTCTTCTCGCAGACCATGTCCATGTGGGACTGGAGGATAACCGCCGGGCGATCCTCGAAGCCCGGCGTGGCGGGTTTGCGCATCACCACGTTGCCGATGGCATCCTTCTTATACTCGATGTTGTGCTTCCGGGCGAAATCGACCAGGAATTCGATGATCTTGCCCTCCTTCTTCGAGGGGCGCGGAACCCGTGTGATGGCATCGAACTGCTCCCACACGATCCGGGGTTCAAGGTTTACTATTTCAGACATAATCTCCTAATATAATTTACAGGCACATCGCCGGGTTGCCGCCGGCCGTAACGCCGGGCGTACGTCCCTCGATTTCCGCCCATTCCATGACAATATTTACAACGGCAGAAAGACGCTCCGAGGATGGGGTATCTACAAGAATTCTTCCGGCCGAAGATTTTCAAATACAAATATACGAAAAACAGCGTAATTCACGGTATCCCGCGTCCGGTTTTTTGCATTTCCGGCTGGCTGCGACGGCCGAAAATTTGCTTTTGCCCCCCGCTTCCACTATCTTTACGGGAAAATACGGAACTCTATGACGGATTTCAGGATAGGACACGGATACGACGTACACGCGCTGGCCGACGGGCTGCCCCTGGTGCTGGGCGGGATCGAAATTCCGCACACGAAAGGATTCGTGGCGCATTCGGACGGCGACGTGGCGATACACGCCGTATGCGACGCACTGCTGGGCGCCGCAGCGCTGGGCGACATCGGGATACACTTCCCCGACACGTCGGACGACTTCAGGGGCATCGACTCGAAAATACTGCTCCGAAGGGTTGCGGCGCTGCTGCGTGAAAAAGGGTATGAGATCGGGAATGTCGATTGTACGATCCGGATGCAACGGCCCAAATTGCGGCCGCATATCGACGCCATGCGCACCGCGATGGCCGGTGCAATGGGCGTAGGCGATGACCAGGTATCGGTCAAAGCTACGACCACAGAGCATCTCGGTTTCGAGGGGCGCGAAGAGGGAGTTTCCGTCTCCGCCGTGGCACTGATATACAAAATGCAGGCCAAACCGGGCGAGGAAACCGTCGGATAAGAGGTTCGCGGGCTGCCCGACATCAGTGAAAGCAGCCGCTCAGTCCAGCCGCCGGAACTTGGGATCACCGATCCGTTTGTCCCAGAGCCACCCGACATAGCGCATGACGAGGTCGGGAGCCGTCAGCGTCAGCACTGTCTCGCCGGTTGCGGTCGAAACCTCGAAGCCGGCATGATAGGGCGTATCGCCGTCGGCAAAACCGAAGGAGATGCGCCAGCCCCACGCCAAGCGCTCGGCCCGGTAATCGGACAGGGACGGCGAGTCGAAATTGAGCACGTAAAGATACTGCGTGATGCCGCGCTCGGTCGGCAGGTGCACCCCGACGTGGTCGATGAACATGCCGAAAAAGTAATAATCGGTATAGATGCTACGGATCATGCCGCCCGGTACCTCCTGCATACTGTTCGGGAAAAACATGTAGTCGCGCGACTGTACCAGCGAGTCGATCTTCTGCGCATAGAGCTTCGCCCGGTAAGCACGGCGTTCGGGCCGTGTCATGCTGCGCATGGACTCCTCGTAGACGGTCGTATGCTCGACGACCTGCACAGGGGGCTGCTGGACAGGAACCACAGTCGTCTGGGGCACGCTGTCGACGGCGGAAGTGCCCAGCGTGAACTGCGGGACGGTCTGCGCGGACTGCGCCACAGCACCCGAGACCCCGAAAACAAGGGCGCAAAGGCACAAAATCCGGACTACCACCCGCCGCGCAGGAGCAAAAGCCCCCGCCGGGGCGGGGGCTCGCAATCCGGGAAGGATTATCGTTGCAGCGGCATCCCGCCGCGACGGGAAGGACGGGAAGGGGGCGCCGCATCCCGTCCGGCGATACATCCCGGAACTCATGGTCAATAGAGCTGTGAAATGGTGCCCGAATACTCCACGGGGTTATACCATGGGTTGGTGATGGTCAGGTTGGCACCGCCCGTACGGGAAAAAATCTCGAAGGTGAAGGTATAGGTCGACGCCGAGAAAAGCGAGGTGGAGAAGGTTACCATCCAGCCTTCGTGGGTCTGCTCGGTGGTATAGCCCTGCACGTTGGGCACGGTGTAGTTGATGATGGTCGTGTAATAAGGCGGCACATAGCCCTTGACATAAGGCAGGCAGATGTCTACCGTGCCGTCCCAGACACCCACGTTGAAGGCCGGGTTGATGATCTGGCGCATGGGGCCGGCCGGCTGCCGCTGCATGGTCTGGGGGTTGAACTGGAAGTTACGCGAAAGGATGACCGAATCCATCGTTTTCTCAAAATCTGCGATACGTTCCGCACGTCTCTTTTCACGCACCTCGCGGCGTTCTTCCTTGGGCGACAGAATCTTTTTCTGTCCGATCACGGTGGCGCAGACTGCGCACAGCAGCACGCTCACGACGATAATGACTGTTTTTTTCATAGCACATAAAAGGTTTATACGGCCATGAAAAATGCAAATACGGTGCCTAACTGCCTAAAGTCGTGACTAAAGACCCAGTTTTTTCAGAAATTCGCCCGTATAGCTGCGTGGGGCGCAGGCTATTTCGTGCGGAGTGCCCGCCGCGACGATCTCGCCGCCGGCCGCCCCGCCTTCGGGGCCGATGTCGATGATGTGGTCGGCGACCTTGATCACGTCGAGGTTGTGTTCGATGACGATCACCGTATTGCCGCGGTCGACGAGTTTGTTGAGCACATCGAGCAGCAGGCGGATGTCCTCGAAATGAAGCCCCGTCGTAGGTTCGTCGAGGATGTAGAGCGTACGCCCCGTATCGCGCTTGGACAGCTCGGAGGAGAGCTTGATACGCTGGCTCTCGCCGCCCGAGAGCGTGGTGCAGGGCTGTCCGAGCGTGAGGTAGCCGAGGCCGACCTCCTGGATGGCACGGAGTTTCTGGTGGATGGCAGGGATATTCTCGAAGAACTCCACGGCCATGTTGACCGTCATGTTCAGCACGTCGTCGATATTCTTGCCTTTGTATTTCACTTCGAGCGTCTCGCGGTTGTAACGGTGTCCCCCGCACGCCTTGCAACGCACGTAGACGTCGGGCAGGAAATTCATCTCGATGGTCTGGACGCCCGCGCCGCGGCACTCCTCGCAGCGGCCGCCCTTGACGTTGAACGAGAAGCGCCCCGCCTTGAAGCCGCGGATCTGGGCATCGGGCGTCATTTCGAACAGTTTGCGGATGTCGGAAAAAACGTTCGAATAGGTCGCCGGGTTGCTGCGCGGCGTACGGCCGATGGGCGACTGGTCGACGACGACCAGTTTGTCGATATGTCCGATGCCTTCGACGCTGTCGTATTCGAGCGGCTGCCCGAAGGAGCGGTAGAGCTCCTTCGAAAGGATCGGGCGCAGCGTCTCGTTGACGAGCGTCGACTTGCCGGAACCGCTGACGCCCGTCACGCAGATGAATTTGCCGAGCGGGAATTCGGCCGTGACGTTCTTGAGGTTGTTGCCCCGCGCCCCGCGGATCACGATGCACTGCCCCGTGCCTTTGCGGAGCGTTTCGGGAATCCCGATACGGCGGCGTCCGGTGAGGTAGTCGGCCGTGATGGAATCGGAACGCAGGATGTCGTCGATCGTACCCGCGGCCATGATATGCCCGCCCTTGCGCCCCGCACGGGGGCCGACGTCGACGATGAAGTCGGCGGCACGCATCATGTCCTCGTCGTGTTCGACGACGATCACCGAGTTGCCGGCATCGCGCAACTCCTCCAGGCTGCGGATCAGGCGCCGGTTGTCGCGCTGGTGCAGGCCGATCGAGGGCTCGTCGAGGATATAAAGCACGTTGACCAGCTTCGAGCCGATCTGCGTGGCGAGGCGAATACGCTGGCTCTCGCCGCCCGAGAGCGAACGCGACGAACGCGACAGCGACAGGTAGCCCAACCCTACGTCCATCAGGAAGCGCAGGCGCTCGCGGATCTCCTTGACGACCTCCTGTGCGATCTTCCACTCCTTGTCGTCCATATAATCCTCGATGTGCGCCACCCATTCCGAAAATTCGGAGATCGACATGGCCGACACGTCGGCGATGCTCTTGCCGCCGATGCGGAACTGGAGCGCCTCCTTCTTGAGGCGCGAACCGCCGCAGACCGAACATTTGCGGTAGACGAGGAACTGCTCGCGCCATTTCTGGCCGCGTTTGGAGTCCTCGTCTTCGGTACGGCCTATATATTCGGCGACGCCCTCCCACGAGACGAGGTGGTTGCCGCCCGAAGAACTGAACTCCGAAAGGTTGATGGTCAACGGCTCGGAATCGCCGTACAACACCGCATTCAGCCCCGGCTCGGGCAGTGACCCGACGGGGTCGTCGAGCGTGAAATCGTAACGCCGCCCCAGCATTTCGAGAATGGCGAAAAGCATGTTGTTGCGATATTTGCCCAGCGGTTCGACGGCGCCCTCGCGCAGCGAAAGCCCCATGTCGGGAATGATCTTCCCGACGTCGAAGACGGCTTCCTCGCCCAGCCCGTTGCAATGCGGGCAGGCGCCCTGGGGCGAGTTGAACGAGAAGGTATGCGGCGCGGGGTCTTCGAACGCGATGCCCGTCGAGGGGCACATCAGGTGGCGGGAGTAGAAGCGCTGCTGTTCGGTACCGTAGTCGTAGACGGCCATCGTACCCTTGCCCTGGCGCAGAGACTCCCTGAGCGAGGTCATCACCCGGTCGCGGGCCTCCTCGCCGACGACCAGGCGGTCGACCACCAGGTCGATGGTGTGTATCTTGTAACGGTCGAGGCGCATACCGGCCGAAATCTCGCGGATCTCGCCGTCAATACGGGCATAGATATACCCCTTTTTGGCCAGCGACTCGAACAGTTCGCGGTAATGCCCCTTGCGGCCTTTGACGATGGGAGCCATCAGGGCGATCTTGCGCCCCGTGAAGCCCGTCATGATGAGCCCGGCGATCTGCTCGTCGGTATAATGCACCATCTCCTCACCCGTGACGGGCGAATAGGCACGCGACGCGCGCGCGTAGAGCAGGCGCAGGAAATCGTTGATCTCGGTCACGGTACCCACCGTGGAACGGGGATTTTTGTTGGTGGTCTTCTGCTCGATGGCGACCACGGGACTCAGGCCCGTGATCTTGTCGACATCGGGACGCTCCATCGTCCCCACGAACTGGCGGGCATAGGTGGAAAGCGTCTCCATGTAGCGGCGTTGTCCCTCGGCGTAGATCGTGTCGAACGCCAGGGACGACTTGCCCGAACCGGAAAGGCCGGTTATGACTACCAGTTTGCGGCGCGGGATCTCCAGGTCGATGTTTTTCAGGTTATGAACCCGGGCTCCCAGTATTTTGATCGTGTCTTCTTTCATCATCGTAGTCAAACGTACCGGAAGCCCCGTTTAGTGTACGGGCTCTCCGGCGCGAATATCGTACAAAGATAGCGCATACCGGGGGCAATACCAAATTTTTCGGGAATCAGAATTTCAGCTCGAAGCCGTCGGCATCCATCCACGCCGGGAACTCCTCGCGGAAGGCCGCCTGCGCATCGGAGTCGAATTCGGCGACGAGGGTCTGCTCCCGCTCACCGGCATCGGCCAGCGTGGCGCCACGGAAGTCGACGAGCGCCGAATCGCCCGCATAGAAAGCATCGGGGTCTGTGCCCACGCGGTTTACGCCCGCCAGGTAGCACTGGTTCTCGATGGCCCGCGCCCGCAGCAGCGTACGCCACACCTCGCGGCGGTCGTCCGCCCACGAGGCGCTGCACAGGATGGCATCGTAATCGCCCCGGTTGCGGCTCCACACCGGGAAGCGCAGATCGTAGCAGATCAGCAGCAGGAACCGGAACCCCATATATTCCACCACCACGCGACGGTCGCCCGGAGTATAGTCGCGCGCTTCGCCGCCGGGACGAAACAGGTGCCGCTTGTCGTACCAGGCAACCCCGCCCGAAGGCTTCACGAAAAACATCCGGTTGCGGAACTCCCCGTTTTCGGCGATGACGACGCTGCCCACGACAGCTTTGCCGTATTGTGCCGCCCAGCGCCGCATGGTCGAAGCGACAAGCCCGTCGGCAGGCTCGGCGACACGGGCGGGGCGCAGTTTGAACCCCGTGGCGAACATTTCGGGCAGCACGGCAATATCAGCATCGGCCGCCGCAACGATAGGCTCCAGACGTTCCAGGTTCCGGGCGGTATGTTCCCATTCCATGTCGACCTGGCAGACAGCAACACGTATTTTCATAGAAAAACTCCGTTTTGTAAACAAATATATAAAATTTTCTTACAGATCGCACCTGCGGGAATAAAAAACATGGAGGTTTGTAAGGCAGGGCGGCAACAGAGGGAACCGGGCATACAAAACGGACACGCAGGGCGGCACCCTTGCGGCAGTGCGTACGGTTCGGCGATGAAAAGCAATGCGGGGAAACAGGGCGCGGGCAGCCGGTCGCAACCGGCCAAGGCGCACGGCCCTGCGACGGTCTGTCCAGACGAGCTGCCCGAACGACCAGACGCAGCCGGAAAAAAGCAGCCGGCAAGACAAACAGCCTTACACTGACGACCGGGCGCGGATTGTCAATAGGAGAATAGCGGACAGGCAAAACGACCGGACGAAGACAGGCACGGGCGGCCGACGCCAACCCGTACGCCTCAACGCGCCTCCAACCGCCACACCGTGACCGAGGAGGCATTGTCGCGCTGGTGCAGCAGCGAAATCCGGCAGGGCACGAAATCCGAAGCCCGGCAGTTCCAGACGTCGACGAACTGCTGGGGATTGCGTTCGGCAAGCGGGAACCAGGTGCTTTGCACCTGCACCATGATGCGGTGTCCGGCGCGGAAGGTATGGGCGATGTCCGTCATCCGGAAAGGCACCCGCGCCGGAACACCGGGCGTAAACGCCTCGGGACGCGAGAAACTGCGGCGATAGCGGCCGCGCATGATGTCGCCCCGCACGAGCATCCGGTAGCCCGGCAGCGGATCGTCCTCGGGGAAAAGGTCGATCAGCTTGACCACGAAATCGGCATCGGTCGTCGAAAGCGTCACTTCCAGGTCGGCATCGACCGGGCCGACTAGGGTCATATCCTCTTCGAGGGGCTCCGAAACGAACGTCAGCACGTCGGGACGACCGAACAGGAAACGCTGGTCGGCGACCATATACTCTTTGGGGCGGCGCAGGCCGGAAACCTCGCAGTACGGCACGGGGTCAGAAGGATCGGATACATAGGTACTTGCGGATGTTTTGGCCGTCGGGCGCCGGGTATCGAGGATGCCGCCGTCGGCGAGGTACAACGTCAGTTTCCGGGCCTCGCGCGGCAGAAAGCGGCCGAAAGTATGCCAGCGGTTGTCCCCCGAGGAAAAGACCGCGGCGGCCGGCAACGGAGCCGCTTCGTCCGTATTGCCGTCACGGAGGTAGTGGTCGAAGAACGGCACCTCGAAATGCTCCATGTAATATTCCCACGAGGCATCGCTGCCGAAATCGAACGCCCCGAGCGTCCGGCCGCCGTTACGCCACGCCCCATGCGCCCACGGGCCCACGACCAGATGGCACGGCGTCGAAGGGCTCTGCCTGTTCAGGGCCCGGTAGAGGGTCCACGCCCCGAAGCAGTCCTCGGCATCGAACGTCCCGCCGACGACGAGCACCGCAGGCTGGACGTTGTAACAGGCACGGCGCAGGTCGCGTTCCTGCCACCACGCGTCGTAATCGGGATGCGCGGACATCTCTTCCCAGAAGGGGTTGGGTTTCAGCAGCCCGGTAAGTTCCGCAAGCGCCGTATGCTCCAGGAAGAACGTCCGCTCGTCGGGCTGGGTCTGCCGGGACATGGAGGGCATTTTCGCGGCCGGAACACGTCCGGGAGGGGTATTCATACCGCTCAGGAAGCGGTAGGAGTCGGTGAGCATCAACACCCCGTTGTGATGCACATCGTCGCCCATGAACCAATCGGTGACGGGAGCCTGCGGGGAGACGGCCTTCACGGCGGGATGGCCGCAAAGGCCGCCCATCATGGCGTAGAACCCCGGATAGGAACACCCGGCGAAACCCACCCGACCGTTGTTGTGCGGGATGTGCCTGACCAGCCAGTCGACCGTGTCGTAGCTGTCGGTCGTCTCGTCGGTCTCACCGCTGCCGGCGGGCCGGACATGCTCGAAGTCGCCCTCGCTCATATAGCGCCCCCGGACATCCTGCATGACGATGATATAGCCGCGGTCGACGTAGCTGCGCAGATAGCCTTTCTCAAACCCCTGCGGGAAGCGTCCAGCACCATAGGGCCCGCAGCCGTAAGGCGTACGAAAAATGATGACGGGGGCTTCGCCGGGCGCCTTGGGCGTATAGACCGCCGTGTAGAGGGCTACGCTGTCGCGCATGGCGATGCGGTACTCGGCCTTGTCGTACAGTTCGGCGACGGGCTGCCCGGCAAAGGCCGCAACAGCGGCGAGCAGGCCGGCCCACAGGAGCGCGAAAAATCCACGGATTTTCATGGCAGGAAGGTTGGGTTCGTTTGCGAAAGTTAGGCTTTTTTCCGCAGATACCCAAAAACCGCCGGACAAAGGGGACAGGAACGGCGAAAATACGCATCCATTTCCCGGTACCGGGAAATACGGCCGGGCTGCCGCTGTTCCAGTTATCAGACGCCAGGCGGGTTGTCCGTACTGCGGAGCGGCCCGTAATCCGGGCGGAAAGCATACGGATTCCGGGATTGCGACCGCCCGCCATATGCGACGGGAACTTCCGGCAAAAGTTGCAATCCCGCAAAAATAAACGTACTTTTGCAGGCGGTCAATTCCGCAAAAACGATATGCTCAGAGCAGGACGCACCCAGAAACTCACCGTAAGCCGTGTTTCGGAATACGGATTATACCTCACCGACGAGGAGCAGAACGAGGTTCTGCTGCCCAACCGTTATATCTCCCTCGCCGACAAACCCGGCGACGAAAAGGAGGTTTTCGTCTACCACGATTCGGAAGACCGCCTCGTGGCGACTACCGAAACGCCGCTGCTCCGCGCCGGGGAGGCGGGTTACCTGCGCGTGGTGGACAAGACCGTGCACGGGGCATTCCTCGACTGGGGACTGCATGGCAAAGACCTCTTCCTGCCCAACCGCAACCAGCAGGGCGGCATCCTCGCGGGACGGAGTTACATCGTATACCTCTATGAAGACAGCATCACGGGGCGCTGCGTGGCGACCACCAAGCTCAAGGGCTTCATCAACAACGACCTGGTCACGGTGGAACCGCGCCAGGAGGTAGACCTGCTGGTCGCCTCGGAAAGCCCGATCGGCTACCGCGTGATCGTCAATAACCGCCATTGGGGCATGCTATACCGCAACCAGGTATTCCGCCCCGTAGCCATCGGCGACCGCATGAAGGGCTACGTCCGCAAAATCACCGAGGACAACCGCATCGACGTAAGCCTCCAACAGGAAGGATATGCGCAGGTCAAGGATTCGGCAGAGGTTTTGCTGCAACTGGTGATCGGCAACGGCGGGCACTTGCCGTTGAACGACGACAGTTCCCCGGAGGAGGTGAAACGCCTTACGGAGATGAGCAAAAAGGTCTTTAAACGCTCGCTGGGCGTGCTGATGAAACGCGGCGCAGTCGAAGTGGGCGAAGACGGGATAAAAGTCAAATGGCAATAATGGGTAAAATGAACACGGCGGAACGGGTTTCGCGCGAGATGTCCGACAATTTCGTCTTCCAGCGGTCGCTGCTGGCTTACCATGCCGCGGCGCAGCGCATCGGCGGCGACGTATTGGAGATCGGCACGGGGGCGGGTTACGGTATCGAGGTAGTGGCACCCCATGCACGGAGTTTCATCACGGTGGACAAATTCGCCCCGGCAGCGGAGCTTATGCGGCATCCGCATGTCGAATTCCACCAGGCCGTAGTGCCGCCGCTGGCATTCGCAGCCAACAGTTTCGATTTCGTGATCTCGTTCCAGGTGATCGAGCATGTGAAGCAGGACATCGAGTTGGTGCGCGAAGTGAAACGGGTACTGAAACCGGGCGGCAAGTTCATCGTGACG
>ULSH01018223.1_pt1 | contig 13755 bp, 19 predicted proteins | sample 1956151 | NCBI WGS metagenome assembly ULSH01 (sample SAMEA4835702, study PRJEB28245) | human gut metagenome | biome: gut microbiome; material: fecal sample | place: Denmark | collected 2008 | reverse complement strand
TGCGGCTCGGAGTGGCTGAGGATTACACCAATAAGCCGAGCGAATATATTTACACGCTCCGCAGGCTCGAAAAAGTGGGCTATTCTACAGGCGTTTATGGTATCAATGGCGGATTGGTCGAAGATACCGAAACCGGGCAGTTATATGCTATTATTGGGCGTTGCTCTAATCTGTTTATTTTGTTTTAAGGGGGATTATATTATGATTAAGCGTGATAATTGTAAGAATTGCGTGAGCCGTTGCGAACACGCCGGAAAAGATCGGGAATTTGTTTATTCCGGTAAAAAGTCCTGCAAAGTGCTTTATGCGCCTGAGAGAGTAACGAAAGCGGCGGCAGATTTTGTAGGGGCTATAAAGCTCATAGCCACCAAGCCGGACAACCTCGACAACCTCGAAAGCTATCTTTCTCACCATTTCCCGGAATGGGTCAGCAGATGGGCAAATAGCCCGGAAGACCTCGCCGCAGAGATGAAGGAATTTGCAAGAATGGAAATATAAAGGCGGTGGAAGCGTGTATATTGTATTGTTAATTCTCCTGCTGCCAGTGCAAATCCTGATTGAAATATTGAAATTGAATAAATGAAACGCCGCCCCGGAGCTATTCCGGGGCGGTTGTTTTTATGCTTTACCCGTAAAAGCGTTTTAAGGGCGTTCTATAAGCTTTTGTTGTTGGGCGGTATGTTGATACTACCGCCTATATTAAACGCCGTGCATGGCGTTCTAATGGGGTTTATAGCGATGTTATGGTATAGGGTGTTAGGGCGGTGTATAGCTGCCCTGTTTTTTTGCGCTTTTCCGGCCTGATCTGGGCGGCGTGAATGGGTAACGGGGGCGGGGGATATAGGCGCAGCGATCAGGTCGGGGTAAGGGGTAAATGGCGACTCGCAAACAAAAGGCACTTTTTCGATAGGCACTTCTGAAAAATCCGCAAAAAATTAAAAAGGCAATTTTAGGGCTTGACATTATTCTCAAAACATGATACAATAATAACACAATAACAAGGAGGTAATTCCATGAACGAAAAAGAGATTGTCACCGCTGCCATGAAAACCCTCGGTTGGAACCAGACCCAGCTTGCCGAAGCAGTTGGCTACAAAACACAATCCGCAGTTAGTAGCCGCCTGACCGGAAACAGCATGAGGGTAGATACCTTCGTAAAAATGCTCTCTGCTATGGGTTATGAGGTTGTGGTCAAAAGCACTTCCCCGCAGAAAAACAAGAACCAGTGGACGATTTCGTATGATTGAGGTAGTCTCAGTTTGAGACCCCAAGTGGAAAACCAGTTCAAATCAATTTGATTTGGACTAAGAAAGGAGTTCGAGATGAATAATACTCTATCTATCAATTTCACATTCAACGAATCACAGGTCAGAACCCTTAGTGAAGGAGAAGTTATTTGGTTTGTCGCCAAAGATGTAGCCACTATTCTCGGTCACGCAAATCCCGAAAGAGCTATCCGCAAATATGTCGATGAGGAAGATCGATGGGTGACCGAATTGGTCACCCCCGGAGGAATACAGAATGTTACCATCATTAGCGAATACGGTGTCTATTCTCTCATTCTGTCAAGCCATACCGAAGAAGCTAAAAAGTTCAAACATTGGGTCACTCATGAGGTGCTTCCCTCTATTCGCAAACAGGGTTTCTGTTCCGTTCTTCCCGATCAGGAGCTTATCGACCTTCTTGTGAAGCGCCAGAGCGAGAACCCGACCTTCCTTCGAGAAGCAGCCGTTGACTTAAAGTCTAAGAAAGCTCTGGAACAGCTTGCTCAAGACGCACAGCTTAGAGAATTGTGGAAACAGAGAGCTGAACTCCCTCTCGGTGAGTATAAGAGCAGACTCGATGTTATTTGCAATGGCAACTTCACCCTTCTCAACAAGGAAACCAAGAAATACGAGAAATGGTACACCGCTTTTAAGGCTCGGAAAGTAGATTATAGCTTGTAAGCTATTAGAGTGTATAAACTCTCTATATATGCGCGTACTAAGAGAAAGTTATATAACTCAATAGCTCGTAAGCTATTATGGAAAGGAGAACGACATGACAGTAAAAGAAATCGTCTATCTGCTGTCTACGAAGCAGGGATTGACCCAAGATGACTTAGCCAATAAAATAGGCTATACCAATCAAGGGAGTGTCGCTCGTCCTCTTTCCCGTAATAGTGGAATGACCATGCAAGTTGGCACACTCATTCGCTGGTTGGAGGCTTTGGACGCTCAAATCGTCATTGAACCTCTTGACGGTGATGACGGGTATGTTTTGGACGGGGAGAAAGAGTTATGAGATGGGGATATGGTCGAGTCAGTTCTAAAGGACAACGGCTCTATGGTATGTCGCTTGAAGACCAACTTGAAAGGCTGCTGGCTCAGGGTATCGCCCAAGAGAATATTCTACTGGACACCTACACTGGCACGAAGATCGACAGGCCGAAGTTCAATGAAGTCCTCTCTAAGCTGAAACCCGGTGATGAATTAGTGGTGTGCAAGCTCGACCGCTTTGCCCGTACTGCTCCCGAAGGAGCTATGTTGGTTCGTGACTTGGTGGAACGAGGTATCAAGGTCAACATTCTCAACATGGGCGTTGCGGACAATACCCCGATGGGAAAAGTCATGGTCACAGTCATGCTTGCGTTTGCCGAGTACGAGCGAGATATGATCGTTGAAAGAACCAGCATGGGTAAGGCCATGAAGCGTGAACATGACTCCGATTGGCGGGAAGGTCGCAAATCAAAAGAAATTGACAACGAGCAGTTTGAAAAACTCGCTCAAAAACAAAAAGACGGTATCATTACCGTAGCGGACTGTTGCCGGGAACTCGGTATTAGTCGGTCTACATGGTATGATCGAGTAAGAAAGGCTGGTTGATCGTGAAGAAAGAAATTAGTCCTCAGAAAAAGAGAGTGGTTTATCTCCTGTGCGGTATCATTATTGCGATAACTATTTTTTCTTGCGTTGCCATTTTGATGTTACCCCCAATAGAGCCTTCCCCTACTGAGTCTGAACCTCAGACTTCCGAGGAAACCTCGGCAGTTGGTACTGCTACTTTTGATGAAATTTACCATGCCTATAAGGAAAACGAGCTGGTAGCAGATGATTTATACCAGCATAACCGTTATCGAGTGACGGCGAAAATTAACGGAATGACCAATAACGGGTTGTTCAATCTAACAGGCGGTGCAACACTAACTTTAGAGAAACGGGTCGGTAACACTATCGTTTTCTTCTACGCAGAGTTCGAGAAAGAGCAAGAGGAAAATCTAAAGACAGTCAAAGTTGGAGATACTATCACTTTTGAAGGTAAGTGTCTTAATGCCGGGAATTGGTCGGAATGTGAGTTGGTTGTAGAATGAAATTTTTTCTCAATATCATCGGGTATTTCGTGACAATTTGCTTGATTCTTCTGGTTCTGGCGTTTGTGATACCGAAAATTCTATAATCGGCTTCTGCAAGGGCAGGAGTGACAGCCACTACGGGCTATCTGTGTAGAAATACACGGGTAGCTCGTTTTTTTGTTGGAAAGGAAATGCACATGAATTATGAAAAACTCTCCGGCTCCATTCGAGCCGTGATCGACCGCCGACCGGGAGATAACGGGGCGTACAGTGACCTTTTTTCTCTGTGTCGGGAGTGGGAAACCGAGGATTTCTCGGCGGCACATGAGGTAAACAAGGAGCTGCTGGCACTCTCCGCCGATCAGGTAGTCCGTGGTGGTGGGGCGAAGTTCTATGAACAGTGGCGGCGGTGTCTTCTCTTTGAAGCACCCCATGATTTTGACTCCTTCATGACCTACATTGAACTCGACCGCAAGCCGGAAAAGCGGTTCTATGCCCCCCGGAAGCACTATCTCAGGCCGATGGTGCAGGGGTTTCAAGATGTTCTGGACGGGAAACTGCGCCTTTTGACGATCTCCATGCCAAAGCGAGCGGGTAAGTCTCAAACGGGTATCAATTTTGTGAATATGATCTCTGGGAAGTTCCCTGACCGCTCGACCCTGATGGAAGGGACAGGCGATGACCTTGTAAAAAGCTTCTACAATGGTTGTCTGGAATACCTGACAGTCCCTAACGAGTATCTGTTCTACGATGTATTCCCGGACGCACGGCTGATACAGACCAACGCTGACTCAAAAACGATAAATTTGAAAAGCAAGTCCCGTTTCCCAACCATCATGTGTCGTTCTATTGACGCTCGACAGGTGGGCTTGTCCGAAGCCACCAATGTCCTCTACCTTGATGACTGTGTGGAAGGTCGTGAGGAAGCCAAAAACCGCCAGCGGCTTGATGACAAGTGGGAAGTGATCTCCGGCGATATTATGGGTCGTGCCATTGAAGGTACGCCGATGGTTTTCACCGGCACTCGCTATTCCCTGTATGACCCCATCGGTCGTGTGCAGGAACACGCACAGCGGGAAGGCTGGGCTTGGAGAGCGATTGAGATACCCGCACTCGATCTCGTGACGGACGAGAGTAATTATGAATATGAACGGGAGGGCAAGAAGGTTTTCACCACGGCTTATTTCCGGGAGCAGCGGGAACTTCTGAGCGCAGAGCAGTTTGAGAGTGAGTTCCAGCAACAGCCCTTTGAAGCGAAGGGTCTACTGTTCAACAAGGACGAGCTGAACTACTTCTTCGAGCTGCCCTCCGACAAAGACCCCGACACCGTGATTGCCGTATGCGACACCGCTGAGAGCGGCAGCGACAGCACGGCGATGGTTATTTTGAAGCTGTACGGGGAAGATGTGTTCGTGGACGATGTTGTTTTTGATGACTCCCCTGCTGATGTGACGAAGCCCCAATGTGCGAAGAAGCTGGTGGAGCATAAAGTCAGCACAGCGGTTTTTGAAAGTAACAATGCCGGTGCCTATTATAGCCGTGATGTGGATGCTCTTGTGAAGTCCCTCGGCGGCTCGGTATCTGTCCGTACTAAAAGAACAATCTCCAATAAACAGACTCGTATTGAGTTTGCGTCTGACGGTATCAAGAAGCGGTTTTATTTCAAAGACCAGTCTACCTACAAGCGTGGAAGTCAATACTGGAACTTCATGAAAGAGGTTACAACTTACACTCGTTCTGGTAAAGTCCCACACGATGACGCACCCGATGTGTTAAGTCTGGCTGAAAATGAGCTGCGTATGCTGGTCGGCTCGAAGGTCGAAGTTTTCAAACGGCCTTATTGAGAATAACCTTGCTATTGTTCTCAAAGCATGATATACTGTTATCGAGGTGATAGTATGAGCAATATCAAGGCAAATGACCCCAAATGGATAGGCTATCAGCAAAATAAGTTGACCGTTACGGGTATTGTTTTCAAGAATAAGCGGTATTTGTGGGAATGTCATTGTGACTGCGGAAATACCACGATTGTGTACCCGCAACAAATGATAACTGGTAGACAAAAGGCGTGTCGTTGTGGCAAGAGCGTTACTTTTCATGAAATGCACTACAAACATGGCGGGGCAGGTACTCGGCTCTATGAGATTTGGTGCAGTATGAAGAAAAGATGTAATAACCCTCATGCCGAAAACTATCCCCGCTATGGCGGCAGAGGAATTGCAGTATGCTCGGAATGGGAACAGTTTGAACCATTTCGAGACTGGGCGCTGTCTACTGGTTATGCGGACACGCTCACTCTCGAACGAGAAGATGTAAACGGTGATTATTGCCCAGAGAATTGCACATGGATACCTCTAAAGCGGCAGGCGAGAAATCGTACCAGTAATCGGAATATTCAGATCAATGGTGAAACCCACACGCTTGTTGAATGGTGCGAAATCCGTAAATTGAATTACTCTACCGTGTATAGCCGTATTCGGAGGGGCGCTACTCCCGAAGTTGCTTTAGAGATGTGAGATGTTCTTTTTTTTGACAAATGCTGTGGCGAATGGTATGATAAAAGGTTAGTATTGACAACCATTGGAGAGTTTGGTACAATGATAAGAGAGATAATAGGTAGAGGGAAGGAGGTGCTGTAAGTGGGTGCGAGAGCGTTGTTTGGTCGCCATGTGATCTATACCGATGTTGCCGAAATCAATGCCGGGAACATCATTGATGTTCTGCAAAAGGCTTTGTTCGTCCATCTGCAAAACAGCGCCGACATTGACTATCTCTATCGGTACTATCGTGGAGATCAGCCTGTGCTTTACCGGGAGAAGGAAGTACGGCCTGAAATCTGCAACAAAGTCGTTGAGAACCGAGCCAATGAGATCGTGTCCTTCAAGGTCGGCTATCTGATGGGGGAACCCGTTCAGTATGTGAGCCGAAGCGATGACGAGAGCATTTCCGCTGAGGTCAGCCGCTTGAACGATTATGTTCTCAGTGAGGATAAGCCTGCCAAGGACAAGGAACTGGCGGACTGGTCGCACATTGGCGGCACTTCCTATCGCATGGTGCTTCCCGATGGGGAAGCTGATGCAGAGGAAGACGAAGCCCCCTTCGAGATTTTCACCCTTGACCCCCGTTTTGCTTTTGTGGTCTACTCCACCGCCCTCGGCAACCCTGCCATGATGGGCGTGAAGTATGTGAAGGACGAGAACGGAAACCTGATTTTCAGTTGCTACACCCGTGACCACTACTACGAGGTGGAGAATACTTGGGCGATCATTCGGAGCGAACCTCAGATTTTGGGTATTCCTATCATCGAGTACCCGGCAAATAAGGCTCGGCTGGGTGCTTTTGAGATCGTCCTCCCCCTGCTGGACGCTATCAATACCGTGGAGAGCAACCGCCTTGACGGTGTGGAGCAGTTCGTACAGGCGCTCATGCTGTTCCACAATGTTGATATTAACACCGAAGATTTCCGCCAGCTTCGTGACGAGGGCGCTATCAAGTACAAGGACATTGACCCGCAGTTCAAGGCCGAGATCGAGTATCTGACCTCAGAAATGAACCAGACACAGACACAGACCCTCGTGGACAGTATGTATAACACCGTCCTGACGATCTGTGGTATGCCGAACCGCAACGGTGGTTCTTCCACCAGCGATACCGGCTCTGCGGTCATCATGCGTGATGGCTGGTCGGCGGCGGAAGCCAGAGCCAAGGACTCCGAGCTAATGTTCAAGCAGTCTGAGAAGGATTTCTTGAAGCTGGTTCTGCGTATCTGCCGTGACCTGAGCGACCTAACGCTGAAACTCAGCGGTCTGGAAATCCGCTTTACCCGCAGAAATTACGAGAATATCACGGAAAAGGCAAATGTGTTGACTGCTATGCTTGCCAATCCGAAGATCGCCCCGGTTCTGGCCTTTACCCATTGTGGTTTGTTCTCTGACCCGCAGCTTGCGTACCGTATGAGCATGGATTACGCTGAGGAACAGGAGAAAAAGGCCGCTGAACTCGCAACCAAACAGAAGGAGGTTAATCCTGATGGAAAAGGAAATCCGCCTGACCCCGGAAGCGGTCAGGAAGATTGAGGAAATCTTGACTACGGGAAAGACCGTTGAGATTGCCGAGCGACACGAGAAAGTGGTTGTTTGGGCGGTCAGCAGCAAAAAGAAATATGAACAGCCTATCGCATAGGTGATAGGAACAGCCATTACGGGCTACTGATACCGAAAAGGTATTGGTAGCCCCTTTATTTTTCCTTCCAATGCCCTCGGAGTTTTCGGACAGTCCGTGAAAGCTCAGTCTTTTCGGAGATATGAGAAAGGCGAAGACAATAATTTGACCGCCGTAAGGCGTTGAATGGTCAGGGAAGACCTTAATCGCAAACGGGAGACAACCCGTAAAAACAGAAAATAGTGCTGAGTGAACAGCCTTGTTAAACGCAGGAGGTAATCATTATGGCAAAGATCGACACCAGCAAAATCACGGGCTATGCGGAAATGTCTGCGGAAGACAAGCTGAAAGCTCTGGAAGCGTTCGAGTACGAGGACAACGCCGCCGAGCTGGAAAAGCAGAAAGCCGCTGTTTCCAAGGCCAACTCCGAAGCCGCTGAGTGGAAGCGTAAGCACAACGCTCTGTTGGGTGAGGACGAGAAGAAGAAGCAGGAGCAGGAGGAAAAGTTCGCCAACATGGAGAAGGAGCTTTCCGAGCTGCGGGAAGCCAAGCGTGTTTCCGAGTTTAAGGCCAAGTTCATTGCTCAGGGCTATGACGAGGTTCTTGCTGAGGATACCGCAAAGGCGATGGCTGATGGTGACTCTGCCAAGGTGTTTGCCAACCAGCAGAAGTTCCTTGACGAGTATGCAAAACAGGTCAAGGCTGACGCTCTGAAAAAGACCCCCAAGCCCACTCCCGGTGCCGGTGGCGGTACTGGCGAGATGGATTACGCCAAGAAAATCGAGGAAGCACGGACAAACGGTGATTTTGCCGCCGTTGCTTACTACACCCGCCTGCAAGCCGAAGCGGAAGCGCAGGCGAAAAAAGAGTAAAGGAGAGTTTTTACTATGGCAGATCAGTTTGCTATGAGTTTCGGGGTACTCAATTACTCCGGTATGCTCTTTAACAAGGGCAACACCCGCACCCCTCTGAGTTCTATCATCGGCGGTCGTGCCAAAATCACGAACCATGTTGAGTTCCCGACCGGTCAGGAGTTCACCTCTGGCGGCGGCGCTCAGCCTGCTATCAGCGAGAGTGCTTCTCTGACCGCCCCTGACGCTACCGTTGTGACCCGTGCGCAGAAGACCAATGTGACTCAGATCTTTCAGGAGTCTGTGGGCATTTCCTACGGGAAGATGTCTAACATGGGTACTCTGAGCGGTATCAATGTGGCGGGTCAGCAGGCCAACCCCATGAATGAGCTGGACTTTCAGGTTGCCGCCAAGATGATGAAGGTCAATGCCGACATTGAGTACACCTTCATTAACGGTGTCTACAACAAGGCCACTGATGACACCAAGATCAACAAGACCCGTGGTCTGGTTCCCGCAATCAATTCCAACACTACGGCGATGGCTTCCAAGCCCCTCGGCCTGTGGGATATTGCCGACATGGTGAAGAAGATTTACGGCGCTCACGCTCCCACCGATGGCCTGTGCCTGTGGTGTGACGCTGTGACCATGTTCCAGATCAACGCTGACGCTGTTCAGAACGGTCTGACCGTGGTTCCCGCTGCCCGTAACATCAACGGTATCTCCCTGTCCAGCGTGGTCACGCCCATCGGCATTGTCTACCTGTATCTTGGCGAGTACCTGCCTGCCGGTACTGCCCTGCTGCTGAACCTGAGCGTTCTGGCTCCCGTTTATCAGCCTGTCCCCGGTAAGGGCAACTTCTTCCTTGAGCCGCTGGCAAAGGTCGGCGCAGGTGAGAAGTATCAGCTCTTTGGTCAGATCGGCCTTGACCACGGCCCTGAGTGGTTCCACGGTAAGTTTACCGGTATCTCTACCGAGTTTACCGCTCCCACTTACAGCCGCAGCGTCTTCATCGCCAATGACGCAAACAACCCCGTGAACACTAAGGCCGTTGCTGGCGGCTAAGAGTGGCGCAGGAGTAAAACAGAGATTTTAGAAAGGAAAGGTGGAAAGCATGACGGACGCTGAGAAGTTGAAAATGGTGAAAGCCATGACCGGCGAGACAGACGAGGACACGCTTTCCACCTACCTTTCTATCGCCGGAAACAAGGTGTGCCGCAAGGCATACCCCTTCGACCCCACCGTGACCGCTGTTCCTGACCAGTACGCTCACATTCAGGTGGAGATCGCCGTGTATCTGCTGAACAAGCGGGGAGCCGAAGGGCAGACCGCTCACAGCGAGAACGGTATCTCCCGCTCCTATGAAGACGGCGATGTACCGCCTACGTTGCTGAGGGACATTGTTCCCTTTGCCGCTGTAATGGGAGGTTGAGTGCATGAGGACGCTGAACCGCAACAAATCGCCCTTCTGGTATCTGCTGTATGACAGCAAGGTTCCCGCCAAGGACGAGTACGGCAACGAAACCGGCGAGGAACTGGTAGTTTACAAGCCTGCCGTGGCGATGAACGCCAATATCTCGGCGGCGACCGGCTCCGCTCAGGTGGAGCAGTTCGGTAATTTCGCAGGGTACGACAAGGTGATCGTCACCGATGACCTGAGTTGCCCCATTGACGAGAATACCGTGCTGTTCATCGACAAGGAGCCGCAGTATGACGAGGACGGGAAACCGCTCTACGATTACATGGTCAAGCGGGTCGCCAAGTCCCTCAATTCCATTTCCTATGCGGTCAGTAAGGTGACGGTATCGTGAGTCAGACGATCAATGTTCCGCTCTCCGGGAGAGGGATTGAGCGGCTGATACGGGAAGCTGAAAATCGTAAAACTTGGCTTCGAAATCGTACAACGGTTTTTCTTGAACGCTTAGTTGCGATGGGGGTTGGAATTGCTTCTGCGTGTTTCGATGACGCAGCCTATGATGGCACAAATGATGTTGTTGTATCTGCGGAATATCGAGGTGAAAATGCAAGGGCGATTGTGGCAGTCGGTAAAGCGGTTTTATTTATCGAGTTCGGCACAGGCGTGACCTATCCCGATAACCACCCGGAAGCCAGAGATCGCAATATGAAGCGTGGCGAGTACGGTCAAGGTCACGGCAAGCAGCACTCTTGGGGTTATTACGGCGAACCCGGCACGAACGGAGTGCTGAAAGAGAAGAAAAACGGCGGGTTCGTGGTCATCACCCACGGCAACCCCGCCAATATGCCGATGTATGAAACAAAGAAGGAATTGCAGTTCCAGCTTACCCGAATTGCGAAGGAGGTGTTTTCATGATTGATGTGGAGAGTCAAATCTACACGCCGATTGCGGAAGCCCTGAGAGCGCAGTTTCCCGGTATCTTGGTCAGCGGCGAGTATGTCAATGCCCCTACCCGTTTCCCTTATGTGAGCTTGGTGGAACAGGATAACTACACCACGGAAGCTCACATGGACAGCGGCGATACGGAGAGGTTCGCCACGCTGATGTACGAGGTGAATGTCTACTCCGACAAGGCAGGCGGTAAGAAATCCGTTTGCCGAAAAATCATGAGGTTTGTGGACGATCTCATGTACGCCAAGAATTTCCGGCGTACTTCTCTGTCCCCGGTTCCCAATTTGGAGAACGCAACAATCTACCGTCTGGTTGCCCGATACAAGGCTGAAACGGACGGAACCACTCTTTATAGGAGGTAAATGAAATGGCTATTTCCACCTACAAGGTTTTTCTGATGAAGAAAGCCGACACTGGTGAACAGTGGAGCAAGCTGATCGACATTAAGGAGTTTCCTGACCTCGGCGGCGAACCCGAAATGCTGGAAACCACCACCCTGAGCGACAATATGCAGACCTACATCGCCGGTATCCAGTCCCTCGATGGTCTGTCCTTCACCGCCAACTACACGCTGGCTGATTTCCAGACCCTCAAGGCTTTGGAAGGCAAGAAGGTCAGCTATGCGGTCTGGTTTGGCGGCACCGAGAGCGATGGCACTGTTACTCCCGATGGCTCTAACGGCAAGTTCAGCTTTGACGGTGAGCTGTCCGTGTATCCCGTGGGCGGCGGCGTGAACGAAGTGGTGAACATGAACATCACCATCGCTCCTTCCACCCCCATCGCTTTCTCCGCAACCTAAGACACCAATAATCGCCGTATTGATAAGGAGGATTTATCATGGCAAAGCAGTTGACGATCAATGACCCTACTACCGGTGTGACCTACACGCTGGAATACACCCGCAAGACCGTTGAAGCGATGGAGAAGAACGGCTTTGTTGCTGCCGATGTGGAGCGCAAGCCTATGACCCTGCTTCCGGCTCTGTTTGCTGGTGCGTTCCTCGCCCATCATCGGTTCGTAAAGCGTGATGTGATCGACAGCATTTACGCTCGTATGAACCACAAGGACGAGCTGATTGCCGCTCTGGTAGAGATGTATAACGACCCCCTGCTGAGTCTGCTGGACGAGCCTGAGCAGGAGGGCAACGAGGGAAACCTGAGCTGGAAGACCGGCTGGTAAGCGACCGATCTTCCAGAAGTGAGGGGGGCGGCGGCGACCATCGCCCCGCTCCCCTTCTCGCTTACACGCCAAAGTTTTATGAGGTTTTCCCTTACTATCTTTCCATCGGCATGACCTATGAGCAGTTTTGGGAACAGGATTGCGAATTGGTGAAGTATTACCGAAAGGCGGCGCAAATCAGGCAAGACCTGAGAAATCAAGACGCTTGGCTTCAAGGAGCTTATTTTTACGAAGCTCTTATTGACGCTGCCCCGGTTCTTCGTGCTTTCGCCAAGAAGGGAACCAAGCCCACGCCGTATCGGGAAAGCCCCTATGAACTGTTCAGTCGGCAGGACAAGAAACAGCAGAAGCAGCTTCAAGAAAAACACGATGACCAAGCCAAGGCATACATGGAAGCCTTTATGGTATCGGTCAATAAGAAATTTCAAGAGAAAGGTGGTGGCGTAAGTGGCTGACAATGTGGAAATTCAGGGGTTGGAGTTTCAGATCGTCAATGACAGTACGCAGGCGGTCACAGGACTTCAAAACCTGATTAACACGCTCAATCGTTTGAAAACCGCTACCAACGGCGGCGCAACGGGTCTGAGCAAGACCGCTCAGGGTATTCGGGAGCTTTCCAATTCTCTGAAAGGCTTGAACAGCGGTGACGCTTCGCAGAAGATCACTCGGCTTACCAATGCGCTGACCGCTCTGAGTCAGGTTGGGAATGTGAAGATTTCTTCCTCCATCGCCAACCAGCTCACGGCAATCAACACCGCTCTCGCTGGCCTGAAATGGACGGACGGCGACAAGCTGACTTCCCTTGCCAACGGCTTACGCCCTCTCTCCGAGTTGGGTAAGGCTAATATGACCACCTTTATCAATCAGCTTTCCAAGCTGCCGAAGGTGATCGAAGATTTGGAAGCGGCGGACATTGACAAGTTCACACAGCAGATGACCGCCCTTGCCGCCGCCATGAAGCCTTTTGCCGATGAAATGCAGAAGGTGTCCAACGGCTTCTCGGCGTTCCCGTCCAAAATCCAAAAGCTGATTACCAGCACGGAGAAATACAACGCTTCTGCCCGTAAAGCAACCACCACGACCGGGAAGTTCACGAGCGGATTGAAAGCGTTGAATGTCGCCGCTGTTGCAATCACTTTCCGCAAAATCGGTCATTTCATCGCACAGGCGGTTACGGAGTCCAACAAGTACCAAGAAGACTTGAACCTGTTCACGGTCGCCTTGGGTCAGTATGCCGCCGAAGCTCAAAACTACGCTGAAAAGGTGTCCGATGTTATGGGTATCGACCCGGCACAGTGGCTCCGCAATCAGGGCGTTTTCAACACGCTGCTAACCGGCTTCGGTGACACGGCTGAACGAGCGCAGCTCATGAGCCAAAACCTGACACAGCTCGGCTACGATATTTCTTCCTTCTTCAATATTTCCATTGAAGACGCTATGCAGAAGTTACAGTCCGGTATTTCCGGTGAGTTGGAACCTCTGCGGCGCTTGGGCTACGATTTGTCGCAGGCACGGTTGGAGCAGACTGCTTTGAACCTTGGTATCAAGGAAAGCGTTGCCAACATGACGCAGGCAGAAAAGGCCGAGCTGAGATACTACGCCATTATGACTCAGGTGACAACCGTTCAGGGTGATATGGCGAGAACGCTGGAAGCTCCTGCAAACCAGCTTCGTATCTTGCAGGCACAGCTTACACAGGCCGCACGAGCTATCGGTAACATCTTCATTCCCGCACTGAACGCAATTCTTCCCTATGCAATCGCTGTTGTTCAGGTCATTCGAGAAATCGCCAATGCCCTTGCCAACCTTGCGGATTTCAAGTTGACGGAGGTGGACTATTCAGGAGTGAATAGCGCTGCTGTCGG
>ULSH01067559.1_pt1 | contig 13843 bp, 10 predicted proteins | sample 1956151 | NCBI WGS metagenome assembly ULSH01 (sample SAMEA4835702, study PRJEB28245) | human gut metagenome | biome: gut microbiome; material: fecal sample | place: Denmark | collected 2008 | reverse complement strand
CTGTCTGTCTGTCTGTCTGTCTGTCTGTCTGTCTGTCTGTCAAAATTGTCGGATGACGGCTGCGTATATGTCAAGTCTTTTCCGTCATCACCTTTACGAAATTTTACAAGTTCAAACTGCTCGGGATTATGCTTGTCTAAAAAAGTTATTGGCACACCCATATCACCACTACAATTATCACTTGGCACATAATCACAAGGTATATCGGCAACTTTGTCAACATTTATCGCATCATAATTGTCATATTTTGGATAATCGATAGGGTTGTAAGTTTTGTACAAGATTAGTTTTTCATGTCGTTTAGGCGTATCAAGATTTGTATACCAGCAAATATTGCCAAACTTTGCGTACTTAACGCCATTTGCATCGACATATGTATTATCTTTCTCGAAATAATCCGGCACTCTAAACTGTTGTGCGCCACTGTTTATTCCAAGCCACACCTTATTATCTTTAAGCAATGGAAAAATCTCTTTATACGTTATCGCATTTTGATTGCCGATAATCAAGAATTGCTTATTATATTTCATAAGCAATGCAACATAATCTCTAAAGAGAGAAAAAGGCGGATTTGTCACAACAATATCTGCGTCTTCCAACAACTCGATGCATTCATCTGAACGAAAATCGCCATTGCCTTTGAGCATTTCAAGAGTATTTTTATCATTAAGCAATAAATATTTAACATCAGACAAATCAACTGCTCCGTCGTTGTTAAAATCATCAACTTCACTTATAACTATTTTATAAGCATGCCTATCTTGATTGATGTAAACCTTCTCTTTTATCTCGGCAAATAGAGATTGTTGTGCATAAGCAATAGGTGACGAGTCATAACAAGTTGCAATAAGTTTTTTCAACTTTAATGAATTAAAATTCAAAGCAAAATACTTGAAAAAATTGCTTTCAAAAGGATCATCACAATTGCACAGAACTATTTTGTCTTCAAAATGTGTTTTGTAGTGTTTAAGCTCTTTCTCAATATCGCAAAGTTGTGTATAAAACTCATCTGCTTTCTGTCTTTTTGCTTCGTGTAAAGTTTTGTTTGACATAATCTTCCCTTTTGTAAATTTATCCGTAATTTTTACGGTTTTTAATAATAATACCCGTAATTTTTACGACTGTCAAGATATTCCCGTAGAAAATACGGCATAATAAAAATATGAACAAATTCAAAGAACGTTTAAGAGAATCGAGAAAACAAGAAGGAATTACACAAAAAGTCCTTGCAAAAAATATAGGTCGAACCGAAGATTGCATTCACGATTGGGAAAACGGCAGAAGCGAACCATCGATTGACGATATAATTGCAATTGCACAGTTTCTGAGAGTTTCAACTGATTTTTTGTTGGGAAATGATGATCCGGACGATTTATTTGCGTAAACCCCCACTGTTTTGGCTAGTGGGGGTTTTATTTTTCATAGTTCTTTGCTATTCGCCAAGTGTAGCTAGTTTGTCGGCAATCCTATATTTTGAAATGGTGTTATATATATCTAAAACCATATTATAAGCAATATAAGAACAATATGAAGTGCGCGATGATAAAACGCGATAAATAGATGAATGACGCGAAAAAGCCCCTTGAACAGCAACCCTAATGTACTAACCGTACATGAGTTGATGGACAAGGGGCTTTGTAAGGAACGAAGTGACGGAATAGCGATTGTTACGCTTTGCGTCAATCGTGTCCAAAGTCTGTCGCTTTCAATACATAAATATAAAAAAAGTGCGATAAATAGATGAAGAACAAGAAAACACCCTGTGGGGAGCAACCCTAACGTACTGTGCGTACGTGGGTTGTGATCCACAGGGCGTTGCCGCAGTTATTCGCTTTCAATACATAAATATAAAAAAGTGCGCTAAATAGATGAATGACGCGAAAGCACCCCGAGAATGACAACCCTAACGTACTATACGTACGTGAGTTGGCAGGCTCGGGGTGCTGACAAAGTCAGTCGCTATTTAGCGCACTTTTTTTGGGAAGCGGGTGCGAGTCGGGTTGTACGTCGTATGCAACAACTCGTGCGCAAGATGGCTGTTGGGCGAGCCAAGGAACTCGTCGTAGAGCTTGAGAACTTGCTCGTTCTTGTGGGAAACGCGGATTTGTTTGCTCTCGTCTTCTTGATAGAGAGCTGCTGCGCGTTTTTCACGGAAGGTATCGAGAATGTTGTCGGCCTCGTTGGGAAGGAAGCAGGGTTTGACGAAAGGTTGACCGCCGCCTGCAACGCATCCTCCGGGGCAGCCCATGATTTCGATGAAATGATAGGGGCTTGTGCCTTGATCGATTTGGTCAAGCAACACTTTTGCATTCTTCATGCCGGATGCGACTGCCACCTTGACGTCCATGCCGCCGAGCGTGTATGTTGCCTCTTTGATGCCTTCCATGCCGCGAACTTCTTGAAGCTCGACATGTTGAAGCTCTTCACCGTTTAGAACAAAAGCTGCCGTGCGAAGTGCCGCTTCCATAACGCCGCCGGTTGCGCCGAAGATGACGCCTGCGCCGGTGTATTCGCCAACGATGTCGTTGTCAAACTCTTCATCGGGAAGACGAGTGAACATAATGCCCGCGCGCTTGATCAATTTTGCAAGCTCGCGAGTGGTGAGCACGGCGTCCACGTCTTTGAGACCGTTGACTTGGAGTTGTTCTCTGTCCTTCTCGAATTTCTTTGCGGTGCAAGGCATGACGGAAACCACGAACATATCTTCGGGTTTGATGCCGTTTTGCTCTGCATAGTAGGATTTGAGAATCGCGCCGAACATCTCGTGGGGCGATTTGCAGGAAGAAAGGTGATCGAGAAGTTGGGGATAATAATATTCCGCATAGTTGATCCAGCCGGGCGAGCAAGACGTGATCATCGGGAGCGTGCCGCCTTCTTTGACTCTTGTGAGCAATTCGGTTGCTTCTTCCATGATAGTAAGGTCTGCGCCGAAGTTGGTGTCGAAGACTTTCTTGAAACCAAGACGACGGAGAGCTGCGACCATTTTGCCTGTGACGAGTGTGCCGATTGGCATATCGAACTCTTCACCGAGTGCGGCTCTGACTGCGGGAGCGGTCTGCACGACAACGTATTTGCCTGCCTTGAAAGCGGCGTCCACTTTGTCGATTTCGCTCACTTCCATGAGCGCACCCGTGGGGCAAACGCTGACACATTGTCCGCAAAGGATACAAGGAGAATCCGCAAAACTTCTGTTTTCGGCAGGAGCGACGATCGTGTTGAAACCGCGTTGCTCGAAACCGAGAACGGACAAACCGTGCGCATTCTTGCAACGCTCGATGCATCTGCCGCAAAGCACGCATTTGGATGTGTCGCGCTTGATTGACGGAGTGAGCGTGTCAACGGTGACTTTGGTTTGTTCGCCGCTGTAAATGCCTTCTCTTGCGCCTGTGAGCTTAGCAACGTGCAAAAGCTCGCACTTGCCGTTCTTGTCGCACTCTTGGCAGTTGCGGTTGTGGTTGGAAAGAAGAAGTTCGACAGAAGATCTTCTTGCCGCAACGGCTTTGGGAGAAGATATGGTGATTTCCATGCCTTCGGCGACGGGATATACGCAGGACGCCACAAGACCGCGTGCGCCTGTTGCTTCGACGAGGCAAACGCGGCAAGAACCGCGAGAGCATTCGCCGTGATTGAAAGCACAAAGTGACGGAATCTCGTATCCGCAAGCCTTTGCCGCTTCGAGTATGGTCAAGCCTTGTTCAACTTGATAAGGCACGCCTTCGATTTTTATATTGATTTTAGCCATAGTTCTCTCTCCTTATTTTTTCTCGATTGCTTTCAAGCGGCAAGCAGACAGACATGCGCCGCACTTGATGCATTTTGCGGGATCGATTTGTCTTGCGGGGAGCTTGTGTCCCGGGGACGGAACGCCTGTGGACGTGATTGCGCCGACAGGGCAATTTCTCTCGCAAAGACCGCAACCGATGCACTTATCCGCAACGATTTCGTAGTTCATAAGGCTCTTGCACACGTGCGCGGGGCACTTTTTGTCCACGATGTGAGCCACGTATTCGTCTCTGAAGTGAGCGAGCGTGGAGAGAATCGGGTTGGGCGCGGTTTGACCGAGCGCGCAGAGAGAGTCGTTTTTGATGTAATTGGCAAGATCCATGAGTTTGTCGAGATCTTCCATTGTCGCCGTGCCTTTGGTGATTTTGGTGAGAAGCTCGAGCATTCTCTTTGTGCCGATACGGCAGGGAGAGCATTTGCCGCAAGATTCGTCGCAAATAAACTCCATATAGAACTTTGCAACGTCAACCATGCAGTTGTCTTCGTCCATGACGATTGCGCCGCCCGAGCCCATCATCGATCCTTTTGCGACAAGGTTGTCAAAGTCGATGAGAGCGTCAAGGTCTTCCGCCGTCAAGCAGCCGCCGGACGGGCCGCCGGTTTGGATGGCTTTGAATTGTTTGCCCCCCGGGATGCCGCCGCCGATGTCGTAGATAAGCTCACGCAAAGTCGTGCCCATGGGAACTTCCACAAGACCGACGTTGTTGACCTTTCCGCCGAGCGCGAACACCTTTGTGCCTTTGGACTTTTCGGTGCCGAAGCAAGTGAATTTTTCATAACCTTCTCTCATGATGTAAGGCACGCAAGCGAGAGTCTCGACGTTGTTGACGATTGTCGGAGATTCCCAAAGTCCTTTGACAGCCGGGAACGGCGGACGGGGACGCGGCATACCGCGCTTGCCTTCGATTGAGTTGAGAAGAGCCGTCTCTTCACCGCAAACGAATGCGCCTGCGCCGAGACGAATATGCACTCTGAACGAGAAGTTCGTGCCGAGAATGTTGTCGCCCAGAAGTCCCAGTTCTTCCGCTTGGCGAATTGCTATGCGGAGACGATTGACTGCGATCGGGTATTCTGCACGAACGTAGAAATAGCCGTTTTGCGCGCCGATTGCGTAACCTGCAATCATCATACCTTCGATGACTGCAAGCGGATTGCCTTCGAGAATGGAACGGTCCATAAACGCGCCCGGATCGCCTTCGTCGCCGTTGCAAACGACGTATTTGTCGCCATCGGGTTGAGCGTATGCAAACTGCCACTTTCTGCCCGTTGGGAAACCGCCGCCGCCACGTCCGCGAAGTCCTGATGCCAAGATCTCGTTGATGACGTCTTGTCTGTCCATTTGAAGCGCGCGAGCAAGACCGCGGAATGCGCCTGCGCCGAGTGCTTCTTCAATCTTTTCGGGGTTGATGCTGCCGCAGCCGTGCAAAGCGATACGCACTTGCTTTTTGTAGAAAGTGATGTCGTCTTGCTTGGAGATTTTTTGTTGAGTGGTGGGATCTACGTAAAGAAGTCTGTCAACCACTTCGCCGCCGATAAGGTCTTTTTCCACGATCTCGGCAACGTCAGCGATGGTGACCATTCTGTAAAGCGTGTCTTCGGGATAGATCTTGACAAACGGACCTTGCGAGCAGAAACCGAAACAACCCACTTGGTTGACGGTGACTTTGTCTTGCAAACCGTTGGCATTGACAAGCTTGACAAACTCTTCTCTTATCTCGTCGGAGTGAGAAGAAAGGCAGCCCGTACCGCCGCAAAGCACAACGTGTCTTTTGCCGTCGCTACCCGTAAATTTTGCGTCAAGACAAGACGCGCAATCTTTGCAACTTCTTTCAAGTTCTTCAAAAGTCTTTATCATGGCTTAGTCCTCCTTTGCGCGATATTCCGCAACGATGCCCGGCACTGCGCTCACGGCAACCTTGGGGTAAACTTGTCCGTTGATGGACACAGCGGGAGCAATTCCGCATGCGCCGATGCAACGCAACGCGTCAATGGTGAACAAACCGTCGGGAGTGGTTTCGCCCGGCTTGATCCCGAGAACTTCACTGAATTTGTCGATAACTTGTTGCGCACCCTTGACGTAGCAAGCTGTGCCCAAACAGCAACCGATGACGTATTTTCCCTTCGGAGTGAGAGAGAAAAACGAATAGAAAGTTACGACGCCGTAAATTTCCGCAACTGAAATCCCCGTTCTGTCAGATACGATTTCTTGCACTTCAAGCGGAATATAACCATATTCCTTTTGAATGTCGCTCAAAATCATCATAAGCGGAGTTTTTTCTTCGACGTATCTGTCGCAAATAGCGTTGATTTGCGCAACCGCCGCCTCGCTTAAATGAGCCATGGTAAGCCCTCCTTTGTGTTGAATTATGATAACCTATAATATGTTAGCATACAAACAAACGCGTGACAAGCAAATTTTTTGATTATGATAAAATTTTATCGTATATAGATATAATTATATGGAAAAATGGAAGTGCGCTCTTCAACCTATTCGTAGCGTACTTATAAACGGTATGTGCGCCTTGCGGCTTGATGTTTCGACAAGCTCAACATGACAGAATGGAAAAATTGATATTTTATGCGCACGTAACGAACAGCCTATTCGGAGCGTACTTATTAACGGACTGTGCGAATTCGAAGACGGAACACGAGGCGCAACGGCGGCGAGCAAAATAAGCGCCGAGCAAGACGGTTGTACGAGAATGCGTGGCACTGTGTTGCGCAAGCCGCCACGCAGGCGAAGTGGCATAACAAGTGAACGATACTTTTCTATGCGAGTGCCGACTGTCTTCCCCGCGAGCGACGGATAACATTGTAAAGAAAGCACCTTATACGAGTGGTGGAAGAAATACCGGCACGGACCGGAAAGATGGGGCAATTCTATTTAGGGTTTACACGCTCACCCCTTGTAGAGCCGTGAACTTATAAAAAACTTATCAATCGCAGACGATGTTATTCGCCGTACTTCATTGGCATACGGAGTTTGTGTGCTGACCTGCGTTTTGCATTGTCGATTTTTGCACGAACGTCGTCGGAGATTTCTTCGCCACGGAGATATTTGTCAACGTCGCTGTACTTGATGCCAAGCTCGTCTTCATCGGTTTGACCTTGATAGAGTCCGGCGGAAGGAGCTTTGTCGATGATGGAAATCGGAGCGTTTAGATAGCGCAAATGCTCGTACACTTCTCCAACAGTCAAGTCTGCGATAGGGTTGAAATCGTGCGCGCCGTCGCCCCACTTTGTGAAGTAGCCAAGGGTGATTTCGTCAAGATTGCCCGTGCCTGCGACAAGGTAGCCGCGAGCTTGTCCGAGAGCGTAAAGCGTGGTCATGCGAAGACGCGGATTGATGTTGACGCCCGCCATTTTGATTGCGTTGTCGCCTGCGCTGTCATTTGCGAGATTGTCGCCGAGAGCGTCGAGAAGAGCTTGCTTTGTTTTGGACAAATCTATCTCGATTTGCTCGATGTCAAAGCATTTGCCTGCAAGAATAGCGTCATCTCTGTCGCTGCCGTAGTTTTGCACCGATTGGCAAGGCATGATGACTCCGAGAACGTTGGGGGTTGCAAGTTTGCAAAGCGCGCCGACAAGTGTGCAGTCTTTGCCGCCGCTGTTGCCGTAAATTATGCCCTTTGCGCCGCTGTCTTTGAGAAGAGAGCGTATCCATTCAACGCGTTTTTCGATAGATTGAGAAACGTCCATAAGCCACTCCTTTATATATTGAATTTGTTGTGATTTTTGTTGGTTTTATTATAATACGATTTTTGCAATATTCAACTTTTTTGAAGGCAAAACATTAAAAAATTATGAATTTTTGAGTGTGGCGGTGACAAAAACGGCGTTTTTTGGCAAAAATTTTGAAAAAATACACATTTTTTATCATTTTAGGTATTGAATTATTTCGCGATAGGTTATATAATGTTGATACAAAAAAAATCAACTCATACAAGGAGAAATTTTATGAGAAAAGCATTTATTTGTCCCACAAAGTACGTTCAAGGCGAAAACGAATTGCTCAACCTTGGTTATTTTGTCAAAACCTTCGGTAAGAAAGCCCTTCTTATCGCAGACCCGTTCGCGCTCAATCTCGTGAAAGAGAAACTCGAAGCGACGCAAGCAAAATACGGCGTTGAGTTTGTCACCAGCGACATCTTCAAAGGCGAATGCTCTCGTACGACAGTCAAAGCATTGCAAGAATTTGCAAAAGCAAACAAATGCGCATGCACCATCGGTCTCGGCGGCGGCAAAGCAATCGACACATCCAAGTGCGTTGCGGCAGGCAATCCGCTCATCATCTGCCCCACCATCGCGGCAACGGACGCTCCGACTTCTCACTCTGCAGTTCTTTACACCGACAATCACGAGTTTGACGATTATGCATACTTCCGTCAAAGCCCGTCAGTTGTTCTTATCGACCTCAACGTCATCGCAAACGCACCGTCAAGATTCCTTGTCAGCGGCATGGGCGACGCATTGGCAACGTGGTTCGAAGCAAGAGCAAACGTCAACAGCGTATCCAACGTCAACGCAGGTCTTCCCTGCGGCGCAGACAGAAAGAAAGGCACTCTTCTCGGATATGGCACATACACCGCTGCAGCACTTGCAGAACTCTGCTACAAACACCTTCTCAGCGACGGCGCAAAGGCAAAAACCGCTTGCGACTGCAACGTTGTGACTCCGGCTCTCGAAAAGATTGTCGAAACCAACATCCTTCTTTCCGGTCTCGGCTTCGAATCGGGCGGACTTGCAGCAGCACACGCAATCCACGACGGTCTTACTGCAGTTCACGACATTCACGCATGCTGCATGCACGGCGAAATCGTTGCATTCGGCACGATCTGCCAACTCGTCCTTGAAAACAGCCCCGAAGAAGAACTCTATGAAGTGCTCAACTTCTGTGACGAAGTGGGACTCCCCGTCTGCTTGCACGACCTTATGACAAATCCGCGCACGGGCGAAGTCATCAGAGAAGAACTCACCGAAGAAGAATACAAGATCGTCGCAGCAAAGACCTGCATCCCCGACGAATCCATTCACAACATGCCCTTCCCCGTAACCGAAGATATGGTCATCGCGGCAATCAAAGCAGCAGACAAACTCGGTCACGATTTCAGATACGGCTGCGATTGCGAATGCTGCCACTAATCTAAACGAATATACGCACACTCCCTTGCGCACACGCGCAAGGGAGTGTCTTATTAAAAAACCGCGTAAATTCTTTGATTGGCGGTTAAGGAGAAAGAATTATGAAAAAAATAATGAACACCCCCGAGACTTTCGTCTACGATATGTGCCACGGTCTTGCCGCGGCTCATCCGGAACTCGAATTCGTTGAAAAATACAAAGTCGTCAAAAAGAAAGACATCAACGACAACAAAGTCAGCCTTATCTCCGGCGGCGGCAGCGGTCACGAACCCGCACACGCAGGCTTCGTCGGCAAAGGTATGCTTGACGCGGCTGTTTGCGGCGACGTCTTCGCATCCCCGTCCCAAGTGCAAGTCTACAACGCAATCAAGGCTTGCGCAACCGACAAAGGCGTGCTTCTCATCGTCAAGAACTATTCGGGCGACTGCATGAACTTCAACAACGCTATGAGCGACGCTCAAGACGACGGCATCAAAGTGGACGCGGTTTACGTCAACGACGATATCGCAGTCAAAGACTCTCTCTACACTGTCGGACGTCGCGGCGTGGCAGGCACTGTGCTTGTACATAAATGCGCAGGCGCGGCGGCAGAACAAGGCAAATCCCTTGAAGAAGTCAAAGCGGTTGCAAACAAAGTCATCGACAACGTTCGCTCTTTCGGCTTTGCTTTCACAAGCTGCACCGTCCCGGCGGCAGGTCATCCCACCTTTGACATCGGCGACGACGAGATGGAATTCGGCGTCGGCATCCACGGCGAACCCGGTCGTTTCCGTGAAAAGATCGACTACTCCACCGGCACTTTCTGCGACGATTTGTCAAGAAGAATCGTCACCGACCTTGAAGAAGACCTTGCTCTCAAGAACGGCGAAGAAGTTGTTCTTCTCATCAACGGTTTCGGCGGCACTCCCCTTCAAGAACTCTATATTCTCAACAACTCCGTCACCAAGGCACTCGCAAAAGACGGCGTGAAGATCCACAAGACCATCGTCGGCAACTTCATGACTTCCATCGATATGGCAGGCGCGTCCATCTCCGTGTTGAGAGTGGACAGCGAGCTCAAAGCTCTTGTTGACTATCCCGTCAACACTCCTGCTCTCACTTGGGGCGCAGCTATGAGCGAACAAGCACAAGCGGCTCTCGAAGCAGTGCAAGCAATCGGCAGAGCACTCGGATACGCTCCCGTTGCAGAAGAACATCACGCAGCCGCAAAGAAAGTGGCGGCAAAAGAAACCGAAGAAATTGCGGTTTACGAAGTCGAAGGCAAGCCCGAAGTGACCGAAACCATCAACACTGCGGCTTTCGTACAAATCGTTGACAAGATGGCAGACGTCATCATCGAAAACGAAGTTCCTTTCTGCGAAGCGGACAAAATGGGCGACGGCGACTTTGGTATGTCCATCGCAAAAGGTTTCAAACAACTCAAAGCAGACTGGGCAACCAGAAAGAAAGGTGACATCGGTCAATTCCTTGTGAGCTGCAGCGAAATCATCAAAGAGTACTGCGGCGGCGCAAGCGGTCCGATTTGGGGCTCTGCATTCAAGTATGCAGGCAAATCCATGCTCGGCAAGAAAGAAGTCTCTCTTGCAGACGTTGCTCTTCTCTTCACCGAGGCAAACCGCGGCGTTTACGAGACCGGCAAGAAGTCCTTCGGCAAGGGCGCGGAAATCGGCGACAAGACTTTGGTTGACGCTCTCAAACCCTGCGCAATGGCACTCACCAAAGCGGCTGAAGAAGGCAAATCTCTCCGCGAAGGTCTTGCTCTCGGCGCAAAGGCTGCTCACGAAGGCGCAGAAGCCACCAAGACTCACGTTGCAACTCTCGGCAGAGCGGGCACTGTTGGTGAGCGTTCAATCGGTTATCCCGATGCAGGCGCACACGGACTCGACGTCATCTTCAACGAGCTTGCGGCATACATCGCAAAGATGTAATCAAATCACAGCATCAAAAAAGGCACTCGCAAGAGTGCCTTTTTTCAAACCGATAATATCGATTTTTTGATATTCTAAACGCTTGTTTTACTCATTTCATTTGACGTTTACGTTGAGCGTATAGCTCGTGTTGCTCGTGCCGCCGTCCTTAGGAGCGGTGAACACCATATAGTTTACGTCGTCCATAAGAGACATGCTGTCGCAACCGATTTTTGCAATCAACGCGTTGTTGAGATTTGCCGCGCTCGAAATGTTTTCAAGCGTTTTGCCGTTGTTTTCGGTGGCGGATTGCAGTTTCGCAATGCTCTCGTTCGTGCGTTCGATGTTCCTGTTGATGTTGCCAAGAGCCGTCATTTGCTCGGCGTGTTGAATTGCAAGTTGTTCGGAAAGTCTGTTGAAAGACTTGTTCAAATCGCTGCGCAACTCTCTCATCGTGACGTTGATTGTCGCCGCTATACTGCTTCCTGCCGATTCTATCGCTTCGATGATTTCGTCCGTTTGCACTCTGCGGTCCACTTGTTGCAACGCTTCTTTCAGCGTGTCCGCTCTGCCCGTTTCAAAATTGAAAATGATAAGGTCGATATGTTCCCAATCTCTTATATCCAACACGGATTTGAATTGAGCAACGAGTGCGTTGTACATCTCTTGCGACAATTTCGTGGAAACGGATTTCACTTTCTCGTAATCTTTGGAGACGATTGCGAGTGCCTTTTGCGCACTGTCACAATCCGCGGCGGCTTGCGACAATCGCGCTTTTGCGTCTTTGAGATCTTGTTTCGATTTTCCGGATCCTTCTTTAATTCTTTTTTGCAAATCTTTCCCGTTGCTGACTTTCACGATAAGAGCAAACGCCAGTCCGACAACAAAGATTATGCCCAATATGCACGCAGACGCTATCAGATATTCTTTCCAATAGGAATAGCCGTACTTGCTATCTTGTCCATAGTCGCCCGACGTTGCGAAATAGAAAAACCACGGAATAAGTGCGCCGACAATACCTGCGCCAAGACTGCCGATGACGGTCTTCTTAAATGTGAGGTCGAGTTTTGCCTTCTCTTCGGTTTTCTGCAACGAGTCTTTCTTGTCGTACTCATCGCAACGCGATACGGAATTCTCTGCATTTTCATACTCGTAACAAGCGCAATCAACCTTGCGCTTGGCATCTGAATACGCCTTTTCTTTTACGCCGAATTTGTCTCTTTCAATCGAGATTGCGGACATACCCGCGCGCAGCGCGTACAAATCGGCAAGCATCTGATTTTTTTGTTCTCGTTCCATATCCAAATCTCCTATTTTTTTCAAAAAAATTCTACCCCCCCCCGCGTTTTTGTCAAGCGTTTTTGGCTCGTTTGACCGTCTGTATGCGCATTCTATGCCCTTTGTTTTGTTTTTTCACGTTTTTGTCGAAACAACTTATCCTTTCTTAATTTTTCTTATAAATTGAAAAATTATGTTCTGAAATATTGATTTTGCGCGCGAGTTATATTACAATTTGTCAATAATAAATGCGCGTGTATCGCGCAAGTAGTATACTATGAAAACCAAAAAATCAATAATTGCGCTTTGCCTTGTTGCCGTGCTTGCTTTCAGCGTTTTCGCGCTCTGCGCCTGCGGCGACAACGATAATCATGAGCAAGGTCCTGCAAAACATAAAATCACCGTTCAGTCCACCGAGGAGTGCGCCGTGTCGGTTGACAAAACCCAAGCGGAATTTGCCGAAACCGTCACCGTCACGCTCGATTTGAAAGTCACCGACAAATACGTTGAAAAAGTCACATACAACGGAAAGGACGCGTCCAAACGCTCGGACAACACCTATGATTTTCTCATGGGCAACGATGACGTGACCGTGGCTGTGACGCTCAAAGCGTACGAGCCCCTTTTGGCATCCGCCAACAAGTTTGCCAAATTCGACGATTCAAACCCCACCACCCTTGCAAAAGACAACGGAATCGTGGATCTAACCGTGTCTTTGAACGGCAGTTATATGTCCATTCTCAACTGGTCGATCAAGTCCACCAACCAAGCGGCAATCCCCGGATCTAGCGTAAGCTCACAAAACAATCCCCCCACCGAAAGCGGCGCGATTTCTGCCCAAACGCAACATAAAAGCGGCGGCAATCTCATCAACAAACTTACAATATACATCGACACCGACAAAATCGAGCTCGGCAAAACTTTCCTGCTCATCGACCTTTCAAACGGCAACACGTCATCGCAAAAGGCAAATCTCGTCGTGCCTATCACCGTTGCGGAAACCATCAGTACGACCAAATGGAACGAAACTCTCATCTTTGATATTTCCAAGCTCCCAAACAGCGTCAGACAAGGCAAATTTAACGTCTCGCTGTTGGACTACAACTTTGTTCAAGGCAGCGACAGTCAAGAGTCTCAGTCCTTTGACGGCATTTCCGCCAACGCAAGCGGCAACATCCAAATCAACGTCGAGTACGTCCCAACGCACAGATACTACGTTGCCATTTGGGCAGTCGGTGATGACGGTGCAACCACCCTATAAAAACTTCTTGACACAGTCGGTCAAGGCTCAAGCGCAACAGGCTTTAGCAACCTGACCAACGGCGTCCTAAACCTTCTTAGCGACAATCAAACCTTCACCATCACCGTCTCCGACGAAATCTCCCACTAATCTCCCAATTTCACACCACACAAAAAGCGCCACCCCTTCGGTGACACTTTTTCAATTGCATAATACATGAGAGTTGACAAAAGCGTGGCTCTGCCGCAGTTGCGCACTAAATAACACAGTTTTCGGGTGTGGGTGTCCCACCCGCTCGAAACACCAAGCTGACAATCTTGTCATTGCGAGCCGACTTGCTCGGCGTGGCAATCTCGCGGTAGCGAAATGATGTCAAATGACGTGTATATAGTGCCGTTTCGTTTCCACGAGATCCTTCGACTACGCTCAGGATGACAAGGAGAGTTTGCACATTGCGAATATTAAAATCGGGTGTGGGTGTCCCACCCGCTCG
>ULSH01057041.1_pt1 | contig 13862 bp, 6 predicted proteins | sample 1956151 | NCBI WGS metagenome assembly ULSH01 (sample SAMEA4835702, study PRJEB28245) | human gut metagenome | biome: gut microbiome; material: fecal sample | place: Denmark | collected 2008 | reverse complement strand
CGCCGTTCCCGAGCCTATGAGATAAGCCAGCAGAGCACCTGCAAAGGTTATAAGAAGACCGGGGCGCATTTTTTTGTTTTCCATTAGAATTCTTTCTCCAATCATTAATAATAGGAAGACCGGCTCCATCCCCGCTTGCCCCTGCGAAGATGAATGACTGAAAAGAGAACTCAGTGATTAGTCCACTATAATGTAATTTCGGCTTGATAAATCCATCATATACTATTAGTTTTCTTCTGTCAACAGAAAAACCGTTTTAATTCAGGAAAAAATCTGTAATTGTTATAAATCACGCCGGTATCAGATCGCATTTTTTAGATAGTTTTTATTAAACATTCTGCTTGCATAAAAATCGGAAATCTAATATAATGGAAAAAGTAATAAATAACGTTCATATATGATAATGCAGTGCGATCAGCCGATCCAGCCGCAGTCAGAGCACATCTATTCTTTAAGAGGTATACCAATGAATGATTTTTCCGCACTTGGCGAACGCCTGAAGGCAATAAGGGACAGCCGTAACTTAAATCTGAGCGATGTATCCGAGCTCACCGGTATCAGCAAGGCGATGATCAGTAAGATAGAAAGAGGCGAATCCGTGCCGACCATCACCACCGTCTGGAAGATAGCAAACGGTCTGAAGATAACTCTCAACGCGCTCTCAGGTGATGCAGAAAGCGGATATGCCGTAAAAAGCATCGCCGAAATGACCCCCCTGATAGATACCGACGGACGCTTTCAGCTCTACAATATCTTCCCCTTCTCCCCTCTTGACGGTATTCAGGTCTTCTACGGCCGCTTCAACGCCGGCTACCATTACCAGCCGTCCATGTTTATCCATGAGAGCTCAAGAAAGGAATACTGCATCGTTTTCGAGGGTGAGCTGGATGTCGTTATAGGCTCGAACACATATCACATCGAGGCAGGCTGCGGTATAGATTTTGATTCGCATGAGGAGCACGGCTACATCAACAACGGTCAGAGCGACGCTCTCGTCTGTTTTCTCCTGATCTGAGGCGCATTTCTTAAACAGGTTAATATTTAAAGTACATCTGTGTAATCTCTTATTTGAGATTGCACAGATTATTTTTCTCATATAGTAAATTTTCTGTTGACAATGACAGGAGACAGTGATAATATGGTCTCACATAGGAGAATTCGGTCGAAATTTGTCCACTATATTGACTGCATTATCCTTTGCTCGGCTTACACGAAATACCGGTCTGCGGGTCTCCCCTTCCTGCCTCGGCAAGAGCCTGCCCGTCTTCCGCCGCAGTGATCCGGAGCAGACAGCCGGTCAATCTTTCAGACGGTATCTGAAAAATAATAAGGAGAGTGATATCTTGAAGACTATAGCAGTTTTAGGCACGGGTAACATAGCTCAGACGATCTCCGTCGATATGAAGGCCCGTGGGCACGAGGTTCGCCTGTTTGCTCCGCAGTACCTTTTCTCTCGTATACGCTTCATTGCGGAAACTCACGAGATAGAATGCACCGGTGCATTCGAGGCAAAGGAGACTATTGATGTCGTCACCTCCGACATCGACGAGGCTGTCCGCGGCGCGGACTACATCTTCATATGCGTACCGGGCAATCGCCACGAGGAATACGCAAAGCTTCTCAAGGGACATACGACTGCGGATCAGATCGTTATCACCTTCAACGGCTGCATGGCGTCTCTCATCTACAAAAACGTCTGGGGCGACGACGATACCTGTCCCGTTTTCGTAGAGTCAACGATACCTCCGTTCAGCACCAGAAGAGTGGAGCCGGGTAAGGTTCGCATGTTTGAGCGCCATCTGGCACCGATCGCATTCTTCCCTGCGTCGGCAGCGGACAAATATTACGACCGGATCATCGCTGACATTTACGAGTTCCCCGGCAAGTTCGAGGACGTTCTGGAGTGCGGTCTGAGTCTCGTCAACCCGACGGTACACCCCGGTCCCTGCCTTGTCAATCTGAGCAATATCGAGAAGCCCGATTTCACCTTCTTCCTGTATGAGCACGGCTTCCAACCCTCCGGACTCAAGATCGACGTGCTTCTGAACAAGGAGAGGCTCAGGATCGGTGAGGCCTTCGGCTACAAGATCCACGCACTCGAGGATTTTGCCGGCGTGGATACCATCGACTCCTGGGAGCCCATGTACGCCATGGGACACGGCTGCCATGCGCTGACCTCCATTGCTGGCCCGAACGATATAAACTACCGCTATCTCACCGAGGACATTCCCATCGCCCTCGTCTGCTGGGCATCCATCGCTGACCAGCTCGGCATTGAGACGCCGATCATGGACGCGGTGATAACGCTCATCGGTGTTGCACACGATACGGACTGGTTTGTAAACGGCCGCACCGCCGAAAAGCTCGGACTTTCCGGCAAGACCATCGAGGAGATCAGCCGCTACGCGAAGACCGGCAGGTTCTGATAACAAAAAAACTTATAAACTGATATATCGGATAATTAAAAAAAGAAAGGAACAACAAACATGAGCAAGAGTTTATTCAGAGAGCTTCTGGACAAGGAAGCATCCCCCGCACTTGGCTGCACCGAGCCTATGATGTTCGCCTTGGGCGGCGCCATCACCCGTAAATATGCACCCGGCAAGGTACTGAGAGTCGATATGGTCGGCTGCGGTCTCATGGTCACCGGTGTTCAGGCTGTCGGCATCCCCAAGACCGGCGGCAAGACAGGCGCATTTCTGGCCGCCGCTGTCGGTATAGTCAACGGTGATGTCGATGCCTGCAAGGAAGTCCTTCGCAATGTCACGCCCGAGGACGTAAAGTCCGCTGAGGAGCTAGTAAAGTCCGCCACCTTTACCCTCGACATGGACAACAGCACCGGCAAGCAGGTATACTTCAAGCTCACCCTGACCACCGATCAGCACGTTGCCACCGTTATCTTTGAGGACGAGCACCACACCTGGACCTATCTCGAGGTAGACGGTGAGGTCGTGGTCGATAACCGCAGACCCGTCGGTGAAATGCTCATTCCCGCAAACGACATAGACTGGAACGAGTTCACGATTGAGAACGCTTACAACTGGTGCAAGACCGCTCCCATAAGCGAGTTCGGCCGCGCAAAGGAAGCAGTCGAGATGAACTACATCGTCGCTAAGGACGGTCTGGAAAATCCCCGCGGCATGGGCATACAGACCGCAAAGGTCCTGCAGGACAACGTAAAGAGCGGCTTTGTTGCTGACGATGAGATCACAGAGGTCCTCATCTGGGGTACCGCCGGTGCCGATGCCCGTATGGGCGGCAGCGACTATCCCACGATGGTCAGCACCGCAAGCGGCAATCAGGGTCTGATGGTCGTCATGGGTCCCTGGGCAAGTGCCAAGTACCGCAAGATGAGCGATGAGGACGGCTACCGCGCAGTTGCATTCGCTCTGCTCATGAACACCTACATGAAGTATCTGTCCAAGGAATACGTATACATGCCGCCCACCTGCTCCTGTGCGACCACCTCTGCACCGGCCGCTGCCGCAGGCGTGGCATTCCTGCACGGCCTGACTCCTCAGCAGATCAACGACATGCTCTGCACCTCTCAGGTACAGATGTGCGGCGTCGTCTGCGACGGTGCAAAGCCGTCCTGCGCATTCCGCATGTTCGTTGCTCTCTTCGGTGCTCTTGAGGCCATGATGATGGCGGAAAAGGGCATCCGTGCCACCAACGTCGAGGGCTTTGTCCACGACGACCTGAAGGTCACTCTCGAGAACATCTACCGTCTGCAGCATGACGTTCTGCACAACAAGGTCGATGCCATCCTCTGGGATATAGTCAAGGAGCAGAAGACCATCCACTGATACTAAACAGGCAAGTATACTCAGGAGCTGTAGCAAAATGAAAAATTTGCTACAGCTCCATTTCTATGCAGAAAAGGAGGGAAAAAAGCATGCGAGCCTGTGGGTCAATCTTTTGTGCGGTTCTTTGGCCATTTATTCTCTGCTTCGTCCGGGTAAGCTAAATCAATCTTGCGGTTCAAATCCACCTACCGCCGCCTTTTTCCGACTACTTTGCTTCGTGCATTTGCCCCAAAAGGTGCGTGGGATTTTTGCCCTGAAAATGAGAAAAACCGGCTCCGCTGCGATCAGATCGACCACGACAGAGCCGGTTTTCGTTGATTTTACAGTATTTTGGGCTATTTTCGCCCTAAAAGCAAGAAAATTGCCTGATTTATCCGGTAGACAAATCAGGCAACTTATTTGGTGCGAGAGAGGAGACTTGAACTCCCACGTCGGTTGACACACGCCCCTCAAACGTGCCTGTCTACCTGTTCCAGCACTCTCGCGAATTGCTTTTTTCAAAGGCAAGAGTTATTATAACAGAGAAAACGAGAATGTCAAGGATTAATTTCAAATTTTCTTGCCTTTCTGACATACACAACTGTATAGGCTATGCACAGCAGCAGCGCGGCAAGCATCAGCTCGCCGCCGATGCGCGGCTGAAGGAGGTAATAGCGCGAAAAATATGCATAGTAGCAGTGAAGCGAGGCAAGCTCCGCTAAAACCGGCACTGGCGCAAAGCGCAGGTCGGACGCCGCAAGCACCAGAGCCAGAACTCCGGGGATGAAGAAATACCGGTCGTGCATATGCGGAAGCAGATAGGGGATGCCCATTGCAAGGATAAGGGCAAAGCCGAGGATCACACGGTCGGAAAGCCGTTTGCGAAGAAGGATCGCCGCAACGTAAACGGCCGCAACGAGCAAAAATGCGGCAATGATAAGTACCCTTGCGCTTTTTGCCGTATCTCCCGACCATGAGAACATGCTGGTGAGCGACGGTGCGTTGTAATTCATCGCGTCACCCACCGTGCCGGCCTGCGAAAAATACAGTGTCAGCGTATCCCACAGCGGCGCTCCGGCGATGACGGCAGGCAGCATGAAAACGATATAAGCGGCAGGGAAGACGAGAAGCTGCGTCCAGCGAATCTTCTTTGCAAGCAGCAGAATGAAAAACACCGGGATAATGAACACGGCCTGCAATTTGAATGCAAGGCAGGCGGCCAGCGATATCATTGCGCCGACACCTTTTTCGCTCAGGCCAAGATACAGCGCGAATATGCCGAAAAAGGCATAAATACTGTCGCACTGCGCCCAGTACGCGCCGTTTGCTACGACCGTCGGCAGATACAGCACGGCGAGGAAAACGCCGAGCTGACTTGCCTTCGAGCCGGAGTACAGGGACAGAAGCTTCATGCAGCTCCACGCGAGCAAAACGTCAAACAGCACCGACAGCAGCTTTATAAGATACAGCTCCGAGATGCCGAAATACGAAAACGCCGCGAGAAAGTACATATACGGCGGATTATAGTTGCCGGGGAAGAAGCCGAGCGCCTTGAAGCCGCCGTTATCGCGGAAAAACTGCGTCCACGGCGCAAGAAAGGTCGTGTAATCATCGCTCTGAACATCAAAATAAAATCCGCGTATGGCCATGGCTGCGGCCGTGAGTACAAGGGCACATACAAGCAGCGGCTTATCCTGAAAAATTCCCTGCCGGTAAAGCAGCAGCATTGCAGCAGCGAAGATCACGGCAAGCGATACAAGGTTGAAAAACTCCATTTTTACTCCGTTTCGTACAAAAAAAGCGGCTGCCAGTTATAGCAGCCGACGAAAAATTCATTTTTCACAAAATATTTCTTGACATAGCTATATATACAATGATAGAATAACTTGCTATGTTATCTTGTGGTGAAACGACTGGCACCCCAGTGTTTACAATCACAATATACCATCAACCAAACGTAAATACAACACCGGAACGAGGAAAATTAACAACTCGCCCGGGCGTTCTCAATTACGATTAAGGAGTGTGTACGAATGCCAAAAGACGTTCTCTACGGCAAAACTCTCAGAAAGAGCTTTGCACGGTACGAAGAGATCCAGGACATGCCCAACCTTTTGGAGATCCAGAAGAAGAGCTACAAATGGTTTCTCGAGACCGGTCTGCGCGAAGTATTCAGGGATACCGATGCGGTGACCGACTATTCCGGCAATCTTGAGCTGAGCTTTGTGGATTATTCCATGGACGAAAAGCCCAAGTATACGGAAGAAGAGTGCAAGGCACGCGATGCAACGTATGCAGCGCCGCTGAAGGTCAGCGTGCGTCTGCGCAATCTCGAAACCGAAGAGATCAAGGAGCAGGAGATCTTCATGGGCGATTTTCCGCTCATGACCGCCGGCGGCACATTTATAATCAACGGCGCCGAGCGTGTTATCGTCTCCCAGATCGTCCGCAGCCCCGGCGTGTACTACGATAAGACCACCGACCGCAGCATGACGAGCATTTACGCGGCGACCGTCATACCGTATCACGGTGCATGGCTCGAGTACGAGACCGACGCAAACAACACCTTCTATGTCCGTATAGATAAAAACCGCAAGCTTCCCATCACATGGTTCCTCAAGGCAATGGGCAAGTATGACGAGACAAAGCCCGAAACATGGCTTTCCTGCACACCCGACCCCATCGTCGGCGCGACCACAAACGAGCGCCTGAAGGAGATCTTCGGCGATGACGAGCGCATAGCGGTCACCGTTGATAAGGACACTACCCCCAGCCGTGACGAGTGTCTTATGGAGATCTACCGCAAGCTGCGCCCCGGCGATCCTCCCACTGTTGAAAGCGCCGAGTCCCTGCTCGACGGACTGTTCTTTGACCGCCGCCGCTACGACATTTCCAATGTCGGCCGCTATAAGTTCAACAAGAAGCTGGCTCTGCGCGGCAGAATAAACGGCTTTACGCTGGCAATGCCCGTTGCAGACCCCTCAACCGGCGAGATAATTGCCGACGCAGGCGAGGTCATCTCGCGCGACATGGCCGAGAAGATCGACGCTGCCGGCGTCGTTGAGGTCTGGCTCGACGTTGACGGAAAGACCGTCAAGGTATTCTCCAACGGCATGGTTCCCCTGCAGAGCATGGTCGATATCGACCCCGAGGAGCTCGGCATAAAGGAAAAGGTCCGCGGCATCGTCCTCAAGAGCCTCATGGAGCAGTACTCCGGCGACGCTCTCAAGGAAGCTATCCTTGAAAATATAGATGTACTTATCCCGAAGCACATCGTTGTTGACGATATGTTCGCATCCGTCAACTATCTCAACTGCCTTGCCTACGGCATCGGAGAGAAGGACGATATCGACCACCTCGGCAACCGCCGCGTCCGCTGCGTCGGCGAGCTGCTGCAGAATCAGTTCCGCATCGGCTTCTCCCGTATGGAGCGCGTTATCCGCGAGCGCATGACTCTGCAGGATCTCGACATCGTAACTCCTCAGAGCCTTATAAATATCCGTCCCGTGACCGCGGCGATCAAAGAGTTCTTCGGCTCCAGCCCCCTGTCGCAGTTCATGGATCAGACAAACCCCCTGTCCGAGCTTACTCACAAGCGCCGTATGTCGGCACTCGGCCCCGGCGGCCTAAGCCGTGAGAGAGCCTCCTTCGACGTCCGCGACGTTCACTACAGCCACTATGGCCGCCTGTGCCCCATAGAGACTCCCGAAGGCCCGAACATCGGACTTATCTCTTACCTTGCTTCCTACGCAAGAGCAAACGAGTACGGCTTCCTCGTCGCACCTTTCCAGAAGGTCGAGAAGGGCACCTGCCGTGTCACCGATCAGGTCGATTACCTGACGGCCGACATGGAGGATAACTACATCGTCGCTCCTGCAACCGAGCCTCGCGACGAAAGCGGCTGCCTTATCAATAAGCGTATAACCTGCCGCCACCGCGACGAGATCGTCGAGGTCGACCGCGAGAGAGTTGACTACATTGATATAAGCCCCCGTATGATGGTATCCATCGCGACCGCGATGATCCCGTTCCTCGAAAACGACGACGCAAACCGCGCACTGATGGGCGCGAACATGCAGCGCCAGGCAGTGCCTCTTATGACAACTCAGGCGCCTATCGTCGCAACCGGCATCGAGCACAAGTGCGCAGTTGACTCCGGTGTTGTCGTTCTCGCGGAAGGCGACGGCGAGGTCGTCCGCGCCGATGCGCAGAACATCTCCATCAAATACGATTCCGGAGATATAAAGAACTATAAGCTCATAAAGTTTGCACGCTCCAACCAGGGTACCTGTGTAAACCAGAGACCAATCGTTTCTCTCGGCGAGCGCGTTCACGAGGGCGACGTCATTGCAGACGGCCCGAGCACCAAGGACGGCGAGATATCCCTCGGCAAGAACATCCTCGTCGGATTCATGACCTGGGAAGGCTACAACTATGAGGACGCTATCCTGCTTAACGAGCGCCTTGTCATGGAGGACGTGTTCACATCTATCCACGTCGAGGAATACGAGTGCGACGCACGCGATACCAAGCTCGGACCCGAGGAGATCACCCGTGATATCCCCGGTGTGGGTGACGATGCACTCAAGTACCTTGATGAGCGCGGCATAATCACTGTCGGCGCAGAGGTTCGTGCCGGTGATATCCTCGTCGGTAAGGTGACCCCGAAGGGCGAGACAGACCTCACCGCAGAGGAGAGACTGCTCCGCGCCATCTTCGGCGAAAAGGCGAGAGAGGTTCGCGATACCTCGCTCAAGGTTCCCCACGGCGAGAGCGGCATAATCGTTGACGTCAAGGTGTTCACCCGTGAAAACGGCGATGAGATGAGCCCCGGCGTAAATCAGGTCGTGCGTGTTTACATCGCTCAGAAGCGTAAGATTTCCGTCGGCGATAAGATGGCCGGCCGCCACGGCAACAAGGGCGTTGTCTCGCGCATACTTCCGCGTGAGGATATGCCTTATCTGCCCGACGGCACTCCGCTTGATATAGTCCTTAACCCTCTGGGCGTTCCTTCCCGTATGAATATCGGTCAGGTCCTCGAGGTTCACCTCGGCTATGCGGCTCAGGCACTCGGCTGGAAGGTAGCAACGCCTATCTTCAACGGCGCAAACGAATCCACCATCCGCGATACCCTGCGTCAGGCCGGCCTGCGCGAGGACGGCAAGAGCGTCCTGTACGACGGCCGCACCGGCGAAAAATTTGATAACGACGTAACTGTCGGCTGGGTCTACTTCCTCAAGCTGCACCACTTGGTCGATGATAAGATCCACGCCCGTAGCACCGGCCCCTACAGCCTCGTTACCCAGCAGCCTCTCGGCGGCAAGGCTCAGTTCGGCGGCCAGCGCTTCGGCGAAATGGAAGTTTGGGCCCTCGAGGCTTACGGTGCGGCGTACACCCTGCAGGAGATACTCACTGTCAAGTCCGACGATGTCACAGGACGTGTACGCACCTATGAGAGCATCGTAAAGGGCGACAATATTCCGCAGCCCGGCGTACCCGAATCGTTCAAGGTCCTGGTCAAGGAGCTTCAGTCTCTGTGTCTTGATATCCGCGTTCTGGATAAGGACGGCCAGGAGATCGAGCTCAAGGATGATGACGATGACGATTTCGTTCCCAAGATGAAGGACGAGATGTACGATACCATGTCCGATGACGACGATATCGAGGCCGAGGGCTATACGATCGAGGACGTTCCCGAGACCGACGATGATGATTTCGGTTTCATGTCCGATGATGACTACAGTGAGGAGGATGAATAATAATGAGTTTTACACCGTTTGACGCCATAAAAATAGGCATTGCCTCCCCTGAAATGATCCTTTCCTGGTCCTCCGGCGAGGTCACCAAGCCCGAGACCATCAACTACCGCACCCTTAAGCCCGAGCGCGACGGCCTGTTCTGCGAGCGCATTTTCGGACCGACCAAGGACTGGGAGTGCCACTGCGGCAAGTACAAGAAGATCAGCTATAAGGGCAAGATCTGCGACCGCTGCGGCGTTGAAGTCACAAAGAGCAAGGTTCGCCGCGAGCGCATGGGTCACATAGAGCTTGCCGCCCCCGTATCTCATATCTGGTACTTCAAGGGCATACCCAGCCGCATGGGCCTGCTGCTCGACCTCACTCCGAGAGTGCTTGAGAAGGTCCTGTACTTTGCAAACTATATAGTCACAGACCCCGGCTTCACTCCGCTGGAAAAGTGCCAGATACTCACCGAAAAAGAGTATCGCGACATGCGCGAGAAGTACGAGGACGACTTTGACGCCGGCATGGGCGCCGAGGCGATAAAGAAGCTCCTCCAGCAGATCGACTGCGAGCAGCTTTCCGCTCAACTCAGAGAAGAACTGGCAAACGCCTCCGGCCAGAAGAAGGCAAAGCTCGTCAAGCGCCTTGAGGTCGTCGAGGCATTCCGCCAGAGCGGCAACAAGCCCGAGTGGATGATAATCGACATTTTGCCGGTCATCCCTCCCGAGATCCGCCCCATGGTCCAGCTCGACGGCGGCCGCTTCGCAACAAGCGACCTCAACGATCTGTACCGCCGCGTCATTAACCGCAATAACCGTCTTAAGAGACTTATCCAGCTCAACGCGCCCGACATCATCGTGCGCAACGAGAAGCGCATGCTTCAGGAAGCCGTTGACGCACTTATCGACAACGGCCGCCGCGGCAGAGCCGTGACCGGCGCAAACTCCCGTGCGCTCAAGTCGCTGTCGGATATGCTCAAGGGCAAGCAGGGACGTTTCCGTCAGAACCTGCTGGGCAAGCGCGTTGACTACTCCGGCCGTAGCGTTATCGTTGTCGGCCCTGATCTTAAGATCTATCAGTGCGGCGTTCCCAAGGAAATGGCCATTGAGCTGTTCCGCCCCTTCGTTATGAAGAAGCTCGTTGAGGACGGCGTTGCAAACAACATCAAGTCCGCAAAGAAGATGGTCGATAAGCAGCGCACCGAGGTTTGGGACGCGCTCGAGGTCGTCATCAAGGAGCACCCCGTGCTGCTCAACCGCGCACCTACTCTGCACCGTCTGGGCATTCAGGCGTTCGAGCCTATCCTCGTTGAGGGCCGCGCGCTCAAGCTGCATCCTCTGGTATGTACAGCATACAACGCCGACTTCGACGGCGACCAGATGGCTATCCACGTTCCTCTGTCTGCCGAAGCGCAGGCCGAGGCAAGAATACTCATGCTCTCGGCAAACAACCTCCTGCGTCCGCAGGACGGCCACCCCGTAACCGTTCCTACTCAGGATATGATCCTCGGCTCCTACTACCTGACAATGAAGCGTATAGGCAAGGCCGAAAAGGGCGCAGAGCATGTGTTCGTCACCGACCCCGGCGACACCGATCTGCCGGCAAACGAGATCGTTGACGGCGATGAGTTCGTCGCGGCCGAGGAAAAGGCAGCCGCAGAGGGCGGCAAGGCTCCGTCTTACAAGCCCCTGCTTATATACCGTGACCCCAACGAGGCTGTCATGGCGTACAGTCAGGGCGAGGTCGGCCTGCACGCGCCTATCCTCGTTCGTGTTACCAAGAGCTTTGACGGCGTTGAGAAGTCCAAGGTCATTGAGAGCACCGTCGGCAGGATCATCTTCAACGAGAAGATCCCTCAGGATCTCGGCTATGTTGACAGAAGCGATCCCGAGCATGCCTTTGACCATGAGATCGGCTTCCAGGTCGGCAAGAAGCAGCTCGGCGATATAATCGACCGCTGCATCAAGATCCACGATTTCACCATTTCCGCCGAAGTGCTTGACGGCATCAAGGCAATGGGCTATAAGTATTCGACCGTGGGCGCTATCACGATCTCCATCGCCGATATGACCGTCCCCGAGGCGAAAAAGACCCTCATCAGCGAGACCGAGAACAAGGTCCTCGCCATCGAGCGTCAGTTCAAGCGCGGCTTCATCACAGATGACGAGCGCTATCGTCTGGTCGTTTCCGAGTGGGAGCAGACAACCAAGGACGTCACCAGCGCACTGCAGAACTGCCTGGATACCTACAATCCTATCTACATGATGGCAAACTCCGGTGCTCGTGGCTCCATGAACCAGATCCGTCAGCTTGCCGGTATGCGCGGCCTTATGGCTAACACCTCCGGTAAGACCATCGAGATCCCGATCAAGGCAAACTTCCGTGAAGGCCTCAGCGTTCTGGAGTACTTCATCTCCTCACGAGGCGCTCGTAAAGGCCTTGCCGATACCGCACTTCGTACAGCCGACTCCGGTTACCTCACCCGTCGAATGGTCGATGTCTGCCAGGATGTTATCATCCGCGAGCCCGACTGCGGCACGCATGACGGCGTATGGGCAGCTGCCATCTACGACAAGGGCCAGCTCGTCCAGTCCTTCGGCACCAGCATCCACGGCAGATTCCCGGCAGTTCCCGTCTGCGATCCGCAGACCGGCGAGGTGCTGTTTGATACCGATCATATGCTTATGCCTGCGGACGCAGAGATCCTTGAGGCGCACGGCATCGAGCGAGTGCTCATCCGCAGCGTCCTGTCCTGCGAGGCTCGCACCGGCGTGTGCGCAAAGTGCTACGGCATCAACCTTGCGATCGGCCAGCCCGTCAGCTCGGGCGAAGCGGTCGGCGTTATCGCTGCTCAGTCCATCGGCGAACCCGGTACTCAGCTCACCATGCGTACCTTCCACACCGGCGGTATCGCAGGCGACGATATCACCCAGGGTCTTCCTCGTGTTGAAGAGCTGTTCGAGGCGCGCAAGCCCAAGAAAATGGCTGTCCTTGCCGAGGTTTCCGGCACGGTTTCCATCGAGGAGACCAAGAAGGGTGCGCTGTTTGCAATAAGCGTCACCAGCGAGGAAGAGGGCGAAACAAAGGTATACACCGTTCCTCACTCGGCAGGCATACTCGTCAAGAACGGCGACCATGTCGATAAGGGTCAGGAGCTGACCAGCGGCGCACTCAGCCCGCACGATGTCCTGCGCATCCGCGGCATCGACGATGATGAGTTCGGCCGTCCCGGCGTTCGTACCTATATCATTCAGGAAGTCCAGAAGGTTTACCGTCAGCAGGGCGTTGATATCAACGATAAGCATATCGAGATCATCGTCCGCCAGATGATGCGTAAGGTCAAGATCGAGGAATCGGGAAGCACCGATCTGCTCTCCGGCTCGACTGTCGATATCGGCGAGCTCAAGGCGGCAAACCGCAAGATCGAAGAGCGCATCGAAGCAGGCGAGAAAGGCCTCAGCAAGGCGACCTACACCCAGCTTCTCATGGGTATCACCAAGGCATCTCTGGCAACGGAAAGCTTCCTGTCGGCAGCATCCTTCCAGGAAACCACCAAGGTTCTTACCGAGGCCGCTATCAAGGGCAAGGTCGATCACCTTGTCGGCCTGAAGGAAAATGTTATCATCGGCAAGCTCATCCCGGCCGGCACAGGACTTTCCATGTACCGCGACTTCAAGGAGCAGACCGACGATACCGTTACCGACGATCCTGCTCAGTACGTTGACCTTTCTGCACTTGTCGGCAAGACCAACGCACTCTGATAACCCAATAATAGCAAAACCACCCGGCTGAAAAAGTCGGGTGGTTATTTTAATGAAAAATGCGGCGTTTATGAAGCACGCAAAAAAGTCACAGAATTTTTTTGACACGCTGAGTGGCGCATTTGCGCCCTTTACTTTTTGTCTTGTTGGCGTTATCATATTGTCAGCAACAATTCAGGAGGAGAGCATGAACAAAACAGCACTTATAATGATAGACATGCAGCGAGGATTTATCGACCCATCGTCGCCGATCTGCATAGCCGGAGCTGCCGGAACGGTGCCTGCATGCGCCGAGGCGATACGCTTTTTCCACGAAGCCAAGCTCCCGGTGTTTTACGCCGTGCGGCACTATCGCGCCGACGGCAGCGACGTTGAGAAAGCGCGCGCCAAGGTGTGGGCAGATGGGGGAAAGCCGCTGTCGGAGGCTTGCGATGAGAGCATGTCCGATGCATTTCCCGAGGAATTTGAGGTCCTTGACTGCGACCGGATCATGATAAAGCCGCGCTTCTCGGCGTTTTTCGCAACAAGCCTTGACCTTGTCCTGCGCAGACTCGGCGTACAGACGGTCGTGCTTG
>ULSH01026280.1_pt1 | contig 13940 bp, 8 predicted proteins | sample 1956151 | NCBI WGS metagenome assembly ULSH01 (sample SAMEA4835702, study PRJEB28245) | human gut metagenome | biome: gut microbiome; material: fecal sample | place: Denmark | collected 2008 | reverse complement strand
CGTTTTCCGAAACCTACGCTGACACCGACCATCTGAAGGACCTTGTTGGGGTCGTAAGCATCGGTGATGGAATTATTGTAGTAGTCATTGTAGTTTCCGCCCCATAAGCCATTACCCCAAAGGCCACTGCCCCAGTATCCGTAACCGGAGTTGGCCCAACGATTATTGTAATAGGATGAGTTCACACCTGTCTGGCGGCTGTAGTATGCGGAAACGGAGAGTGAATTCGGGCGCTTGCCTCCGAACCAGGGATCAAGGAACGAAACACTGTAGGCTTGATAGTAGCGGGCGTTCGTCTGGGCCGAGATGGTGAAAGTCTGACCCTCACCCTGAGGGATGAGACCTTTGTAGGAACTCGGATGGAAGAGGTTCTTGATGGAGAAGTTGGTGAATTTCAGAGCGAGTTTTCCGATGACACCCGTCTGTCCCCAACCCATCGAGAACTCGATCTGGTCGTTGGCCTTCGATTCGAGATTGAACACAATGTCAACAGTTCCGTTTTCCTGGTCGGGCATCGGCTGTATGTCGATGGTCTCGGGATTGAAATGACCGGTCTGCGCTATTTCACGATAGGAACGCATGAGGTCGTTCTTGGAGAAAAGCTTACCGGGCTTCACGCGAAGTTCACGGCGGATCACCTTTTCATACAGGCGGTCGTTACCGTTTATGATAACATTATTGATACGCGCCTGAGGACCTTCGACCATTCTCATCTCAAGGTCGATGGAATCGCCTTTGACGTTTCGTTCGATGGGAACGAGCTGATAGAAGAGATAGCCTTGATTGAGGTAAGCATTGGAGACGGCGTCTTCGTCTTCAGAGACACGTTTCTTGAGCAACTTCTGATTATAGACATCGCCGCGCTTGATTCCGAGAACGTCGTTGAGAAGCTGAGTGGGATAAATGGTGTTACCGACCCAGGAAATGTCATTGATGTAATATTTCCGACCTTCTTCAAGAGAGATATACACATCGACGGTCTTGTCGTCGAAAGGCACGACGGAATCGGAAAGAATCTTGGCATCGCGATAACCTTTTTCGTTATATTTCTCTATGATGCGCTTGAGGTCGTCCTCGAAATCGGTCTCGACAAATTTTTTCTGACGGAAAAGATTGAGGAGCTTGCCTTTCTCGTTGGTCTTTTTCATTGTGCGCTGCAGAGCATTGTCGCTCATGACCTCATTACCGTCAATGTATATTTTGTGAACCTTCACTTTTGCATTCTTATTGACGTTAATGTTGACGATCATTTCGTTGGGCGCCGAGTTGTCTTCCTGAAGAGTTATATCGACGGCAGCGTTTCCGAAACCTTTCTCGGAGAAATATTTCTTTACGATCGCCTCGGCGCGGTTGACGATGTTCTGGGTTATCTGGTTGCCTTTGTGGAGCTGCAGACGCTCTTTGAGGTCATTGCTCTCGCCTTTCTTAATTCCAAAGTAGCGAACATCCGAAATGCGGGGCTGAGTGCGGAGATTAATGGTAAGCCATGCCTTGTCGCCGGCAGTCTTATCGACAATTATCCGGACCTGACTGAAAAGGCCCTGTCTCCAGAGGCGTTTGCTGGCCGCTGTCAGTTCGGCGCCCGGAATATCAACTCTCTCCCCTACTTTCAGTCCGGCGTATCGCAGAATGATGTCGGGCTCGAAATTGTCGGCACCCGTCACTTCGATACCTGCAATCTCATAGGTTCTGGGCAGGCCGGTAAAGACCACACGGGGATTTCGGATGGTATCAGCTGAGGTCTGTGCCGAAACGGCAACAGGCATACAGAACAACACAACTAACAATATGGTGAATATCTTTTGCATAATCAAGGGATTACTTTTTAATTGCTCATTTATCGGTCGGTTTATCATCCTCGAGCTGCTCCGACGTCAGACCGAAACGGCGTTCGCGATGCTGATAGTCGGCAATTGCCTGAAGAAAATGGTCGCCGGTAAAATCCGGCCAGTATATAGGGGTAAAATAAAGTTCGGAATAGGCTATCTGCCATAGCAGAAAGTTGGAGACGCGTGAATCGCCGCCGGTGCGTATAAGGAGATCGGGGTCAGGGATTCCGGCAGTTGTCAGGCACGACGAAAAGAGCGACTCATCTATGGCGTCGGGAGAAATGCGTCCGGCCTCTACTTCGGCAGCTATGCGACGTGTCGCTTCGACGATCTCCCAGCGCGAGGAGTAACTCAGCGCGAGATTCACCTGCAGACCGGTGGAAGAGGCGGTGGCCGCGAGGCTTCTTTCAAGCGATTCAATGGACTCGCGCGGGAGGCGCGCCATGTCGCCGATAACATTGAGGCGCACGTTATTGGCCACCATGCCGGGAGTTTCTTTCTCGAGCGACACCGCGATAAGATGAATCAGAGCATCGACCTCGGCCTGGGGACGGTTCCAGTTTTCGGTGCTGAACGCATAGAGAGTAAGGTAGCGGACACCGGCCTCTGACGCCGCTGTTATGACTTTTCTGACAGACTCGACACCGGCCACATGGCCTGAGGATCGGTCGAATCCACGCTTTTTCGCCCAGCGTCCGTTTCCGTCCATGATAATCGCTACATGGACAGGAATTTTTTCATGATCAATATTTAGGGCAGAAAGTGTCATTATCAGTCTATGCGGTTACATGTCGAGCATCTTGCTCCGAATTCATAACTTATGCCGAGAAGCAGACCGGAATACCAGTCTGTGTTTTTCAAGAAAGAGCTTTTTATTCCGTAAAGATCGGAAAGTCTGTCGCCGTCTATTTTATCGCCGAACACTTTTGTCATGGAGAATTCGGCGCTGAGATTGAGGCGCGGGGCAACCTTATATTTTATTCCGACGCCCAAGGGCATCGAGAATGCCGCGGAGGTGGACCCTCCGGAGAAGGCCATCGAGACTCCGGCGCCAGCGAAGACGAAGGGCGTCCAGCGGCTGAGATGTTCATAGGTGCGTCCGGTTCCGTAGGCGAAGAAGTTACATTCTCCGCGGACCGAGAGATCGGCCACGGTTGATGTGAAAGAATACTGCTCGCCGAAAGGAAGGGCGTTGTCGAAATCGGCAGTGTTGCCCGAGAGGGTGGAAAGTCCGCAGCGGGCACCGAGAGCCCAGCGTGAGTCTATGAGATAACGCATTCCGAGATTAGCGGCAAAACCGGGCCTTTGGAAAAGATTGCTTTCGTTGGCATCGCCGAGATAGCCGCTCATTCCCACAGCTCCTCCGAAATCGAACTTATAGCTCTCCACATCGTCGTCGGCAATAACCGGCACGACAACGGTGACGGCCATTGCAAGAGGAAGTGATATTTTGAAGATTCTGTTCACTTAAGGAATTCCGGAGTTTCAGCGTGATGATTTCGGGAAGATCGGTCTGTGTTTATTGAAGCGGTTTGAAAGTGAGACGGTTTATGACTCCGCGCCACACTTTGTCGTTGAGATTGCCCGCGCTGTCTCTACCTCCGAAAAGATAAATGTAGGGGCAATCCCAGGATGTGATCGGTTTCACACCTGATTCAGATTCTGATTGAACGGCGAGCCATCCGGGCATTTGCGGCAGTTCGAGCGACGACCATCCGGCAGCGGCACGCGATGAAAGAGTCTGGGTGAAGACGAGAGCCTGCGCCCCGGTCAGAGATGGAATCGCTGCGGGAAGCTGCATGAGTTCACCGGCTTTAGCCCAGTTGACACCGAGATCAAACGAGATATAGACCGTGCGCGACAGCGTTCCGTCGGCCAGTGTGCCTCCGAAAGCGAGGAGCACGGATCTTTTTGTCGCAACCCACGCGGCGGAAACCTTGAAGGAGAAATAGGGAACCATGGTCACTCCGGCAATAGAGGGAAGCGGCGACTTAGAAACGGAAGTCCACTGGGAACCGTCGTAAGCCCAGGTGGCACCGGTCAGGGCACCTGAAGCAGTGCGTCCGCCGACAACAAATGCCATAGGGGTATCGGACCATTCGGTGGTAAATATCAGTGGTGCGCCGGTTGCTGAGACAGGAGCATCGTCAGGGACGGGCGTCTCTGTCGTGGCGGGATAGGTCACATAGACGTAGGAGCCGTCAGAGCGGCGGTCAACACCTGCGACAGAGCCGTCGAAGGTGCAGAATATATGGGTCATCGAAGCGCCGGTGGATACCCATGTCGATCCGGCGTCGGAAGATTTGCAGAGAGTTCCGCCGTCGATGGCATAAAGAGCGTCGTCGGAGGCGGTGATGGAATTTATGTCAAGCGAGGAGGGGATATTGACATTCTCTATGGTCCAGTCGCGGAGGCCGGGGTTGGAAGTGGTAGCGCGGGTGGCTTTGCCGGCGCCGGTGGCGAAGCAGAGAGCATCGCCCTTGTATTCAACCGCTTTCAAGGCTGCGGGAGAAGGTATGGTCGTGGGATAGGCCGAGAAGGAAGCGTCGCCCCATGCAAGAGAATCGGGTTTCATCTTGTGGACGTTCAGATACACGCGATAATCACGCTTCGCCATTGTGTTGGCCGATTCGAGATGCACTGTGATATATCCGCGCGAGAAGTCGATGGCGGGAGTATTTTCCGCCTCCAGGAAGTTGATCGTAGTGTCCTTTCCGTCATTACCCGGCATTATAATCTCGGCTTTGCTGACCGAAGAGAAGGTCATGGAAACCTCGAGGGAGTCCACGCGCGTTCCGAGAGGAAGAGAATCGGCATTGAATATGCGGGCCGCGTTAAGATCAATCGAGAAGAAGACGGTGTCAAGATTCGAAAGTATGTTTGGATTGGCTTCGAGCTTGAAAGAGTTGATCATACAGGCAAACTCAGCGCTTGTGTCGATCGTGTCGAATACACTGTCATCGTCATCCGAGTTACATGCAGTGAATCCGACCATTGCCATGAGCAGGCTCACCAGCATGTATATTGGAAATTGCTTTTTCATTAGTGCTTATGTGATTTATAGCTTATCTAATCTGATTTCGGTAGGTTAGTTCAAGGTGCAAAGGTAACAAGATTTTCATTAACAAATGTGAGGAAATAGTTAAATTTGGTAATGAGCAGTTTTTTTTGGAACCGACACGGGTAAAAACAGCCTCAATTAACGGAATCACCGTCGTTTTTAACATTGATTATGACATTCCCGCCGTCGGCAGAGGCGACAGTGAGCGTGCCTGAGGGAAGGGAAACGCGCGATTTACCATGTTTTCCGAGAGTTATCGGCGCGATCTCCACGCGGGCGTCATCCCACAGCCCGCTGTCAATGAAACTCCTCAACAGTTCCGCGCCTCCTTCGACCATGACGGAACTTATCCCCACGCGCCCCAGAGCCTCAATCACGGCGCGGGGGGCTGCATCGGGGGCTATCTTGATGACGGAGACCTCGGGAGGCAGATCATCTCGGCTGACGGATGTCAGGCAAACGGTCCCCGGGCGCGAAAAGATCCGAGCTGCAACCGTGAGGCGTCCGCGGCGGTCAATTGCGACCGGACGGGGCGAACGGCCGTCGATAAGCCTCACATCAAGGACCGGATCGTCGGAAAGAACCGTGCCCGACCCCACAGCGATGGCATCGAATTGCGACCGCAAAGCATGCATGGCCTGCGAGGAAAGCGGAGTGGAGAACCGGGCGGCAGGCTCACCGGCGCCGCGGTCGATATCCAGAAACCCGTCGGCACTCTGCGCCCATTTCAGCAATACGTACGGCCGGTGCCTCGTCTGCGCTATCATGAAGGGGCGATTCAACTCTCGACACTCCTCCTCGAGAACTCCTACGGTCACCTCTATCCCTGCATCGCGCAAAAGGGCTATGCCGCGACCCGAGACTTTCGGATTCGGATCCATGCATCCGACAACAACGCGCGCCACCCCCCGCTCCACGAGCATCGAGGCGCAAGGGGGAGTCTTGCCATAATGGGAGCATGGCTCGAGCGTCACATAGACGGTGGCCTCGTGCAACAGATCACGATCAGCTTCATTAACGGATCTGACGGCCCACACCTCGGCATGCGGCCCTCCGCAACGGCGGTGCCACCCCTCCCCTATTATTCGGTCACGGGCAACGATGACAGCCCCAACCATAGGGTTTGGCGACGTGAAGCCGCGTCCGAGCCGTGCAAGCTGGAGAGCCCGGCGCATATAGATCACATCTCTTTCCAATCGCCGCACTTTTTAATAAGTTCTACGAGATGGCTGACAGCTTCTTCGGCAGGAATATTCTTCTCGACACATTCCTTTCCTTTATAGAGGCTGATTTTCCCCACTCCGGCGCCGACATATCCGTAGTCGGCGTCAGCCATTTCGCCGGGGCCGTTGACTATGCACCCCATGACTCCTATTTTCAGGCCCTTGAGATGGGATGTAGCCTCTTTGACGCGTGCCAGAGTCTGCTGAAGGTCAAAAAGCGTGCGTCCGCATCCGGGACACGCTATATATTCCGTGTGGCTGATGCGCAGCCGCGCCGACTGGAGGATGGCCAGCGCCAGCCGCGAAGCTTCATCGGGCGTCAGAGCATCGGAGACAATCTCTATGCCGTCGGCAAATCCTTTCAGCAGGAGCGCGCCGAGATCTATCGATGCGCGCAGGCGCACCGTGTCGGCATCCGGTCCGTTATAGACTCCGCGGAGAATTACCGGGTTGTCGATTCCCTCCGCTACGAGAATATTCATAGCCGCTTCCAGAGTCATGCCCGGGACCTCGCCTGAAGCCGACAGCAGAATTATGTCATCCGGAGCGATGTCAACCTTTCCGGCAATTACCGCCTCCGCATCGATCTCCTTCAATCCGGTGATGCCGTCAACGGCGGGTACTACCGGCACGCGTGAACCGCCGACTGCGCCTATCTCGCGCGATATGCGCCGCATGCCCTTCCCGAGGCGAAAACGTCCGTCACGCGGAGCCACTACGGGAGCGGCAGTTGCCATCAGGTCTATATAGTCCATTATTTTTCGTGCCACGGGGAGCTCGGCTTCAGGCTCCTCACTGAGCGACACGCGGATTGTGTCGCCGATACCTTCGCGCAGAAGCGCACCGATACCCACGGCCGACTTTATGCGGCCGTCCTCGCCGTCGCCAGCTTCGGTCACGCCGAGATGGAGCGGATAATGCATCTCCTCGGCGTCCATTGCCTCGACAAGACGCGTCACTGTCTCGACCATCACGACGACATTGGAGGCCTTTATTGAGATGACCACACGGTCGAAGCCATGGTTCCGGCACACGCGCAGGAATTCCATGGCGCTCTCCACCATTCCGGCCGGAGTGTCGCCGTAGCGGCTCATGATGCGGTCTGACAGCGACCCGTGGTTCACGCCGAGACGTATCGCCGTGTCATTCGCGCGACATGTCTCGAGGAAAGGCACGAGCGCTTCCTCGAGGCGCCTGAGTTCGGCGGCATATTCTTCGTCGGTATATTCGATCTTGCGGAAAGTGCGTCCCGGATCCACGAAGTTGCCCGGATTGATCCTGACTTTCTCCACCTGCTCCGCAGCCGCGAAAGCGGCGCGTGGATTGAAATGAATGTCGGCCACGAGAGGCACATCGCAGCCGCTTTCCCTGAGCCGACGACGGATTTCACCGAGATTGGCCGCCTCGCGCACGCCTTGTGCCGTGAAACGCACCAGCTCCGCTCCCGCATCTACTATGCGCCGGGCCTGGGCAACGGACGCCTCGGTGTCCATTGTGGAAGTAGAAGCCATCGACTGGATGCGGACGGGATTGTTTCCCCCGATGGCAGTGTTGCCGACACGCACCTCCAGGGTGGGCCGGCGATGATAACTGAATTCTGACATATTCGGATTGAGACCCGGCCAAGGCACCTGCGCCCTGTCCGCGCCTGATCAGTTGACTTTATATTTGTATTTGACCTCTTTGAGCTGAGTGTTGACCTTGACGATCTTCTCGGCCAGGCTCGCGCGATATTCCTCGTAGCGTTTCTCGACTGCCTGATCTTTCAGGGCGAGAATGCTCGTTGCGAGAATACCGGCATTCATGCCGCCGTCGATTCCCACCGTGGCAACCGGAATGCCCGGAGGCATCTGCACTATGGCATAGAGAGCGTCGCGACCTTCGAGCGACGAGCTGATAGGCACACCGATGACAGGTACAGGCGTGAGGGCCGCTATGACTCCGGGGAGAGCCGCTGCCATTCCGGCGCCCGCGATTATCACTTCGATTCCACGCTCTTTCGCGCCACGCGCAAAGCTTTCCACCTCGGCGGGTGTCCTGTGGGCTGAAAGCGCGTTCATTTCGAAAGGCACCTCCATGGTGTCGAGGAATTTGGCTGCCTTCTCCATGATGGGCAAGTCGGATATGCTGCCCATGATAATGCTGACTTTAGGACTCATAATCTTTCTTAATTGTGATTCTTCCGCAAATTTACGCAATTTTTACGGTTTAGTCAAATTAGTCCGATTGGTCCGATTTGACTAATTAGTTTTCCTGCCATTGCGGTAATCGAGACGGGCGCGAGTCATGGCCTCGCGTATGCCTCCGTTTTTGACGAAATCATCCTGAAGCCGCTTCAACAGTTTTCTGAAAAACACATCCGTCTGATGAATCAGCGTGATTGCGATATTTGCAATTGTTTCCGGGCTGCGCTGTTTTATCGCTTCGATGTAAAATTCGGAATCATTGTGACGCGCGCAAACCCGGCGCGTCTGGATGCTGCGGGGATCTTCCACATCCCATTGGCAAAGTTTTCTGACGCGCAGAAAATCCTCATAGTCCAGCAACAGCTCCTGCATGCTCGCGCGGGCTACATTCATCAGCTTTATTTCCGTCTCCGAGGATGTTGCGGAAGCGGCGCTCCCTTCGGCAATGTTCTGACGCCCGCTCCGTGCAGCCTGGACCATCTGGTCGAGTGTCCTGTCATTATTCGGAAGATAGGTTTTTGCGAAATAATAAGTAATGTCATATATACACTGGGCCTTCTGAAAAAGAATCAGAGATCGGAAGTTTCCTTTAGGCGGCAGAAAGCCTGACGGTTTCATAGCTGTTTTTGTTTCAATAAGTTATCAATCTGCGTCAAAGGTAGCCTAATTACTTTCGAATTCCAAATTTTTCCCAACAAAAATTTGTCTAATTGGTCCAATTAGACCAATTGGACCAATAATTGACTACAAAAAAGGAGGCCGGCTTTTTGAGCCGGCCCCCACGAAAGCAAGGATTAACCTAAACTAAATGTATCACTTTTCCTTATATTTAGTCGATGTTAGAAGCGCCCTTGCCGGCGTTGCGGCTCCATCCGGGGTTCTGATAAACGACTGATGCATCAAGATTCTGATCAGCAGCGGTCGAAGTCTTGCGGAATGCGGCCTGTCCGATAGGCGACAGATACTGTGCGCGGGTCCAGGTCAGACCATTGAACACGGTGTTGCTGACTTTAGAAATCTGGTAAGGATGAACATACGGACCGGAAATTGTGGGCGATGACATATTACCTGTACCACCTTCAACATCAACGACAACTTCTGCGAGCGATCCGTCATCAGCTTTCAGGTTAAGAGGATTAACACCTGCCGAGCGATCATAAACCGTACCCCAGTACTTGATACCTTCAATCTGATATGGGTTAGCAACGAGCTGATCGAGAGCACACCAGCGACGGAGGTCATCCATACGGAACCCTTCAGCCATCAGCTCATGACGACGTTCGCGACGAACATTATAGAGAAGCGGAGAAACGAGATTGTTATGAGAGTATGCGCCCCAGTCCCATTTAGCTTCTTCGCTCATGACGGTAGCTGCAACAGTTTTGCTCCAGTCAGCATCGACTTTAGCACGGTTGCGGAGAGCACGCCAATAAGAGTCAGCGTCACCGTCAACAGATCCGTTCTTCTCGACGCATGCCTCGATATAGTTCAACATAGCTTCGGTAGCACGGAAAACAATCGAACCCTGAGTGCCGTGGTTATGCGAACCGGGATCGGGAGTATAAATCTGACCTTTTCTAATACCGAAACCGGTGACAAGACGCATTTCGCTTGAAGAATTGACAAGCCAGCCTTCAGCGAAGTGAGAAGTAGTACCGTCAGTATTGTAAGAGGTTATACAGTTGTCTCCCTTAGTGAATATACGGATACGTGAGTCACGATTCTGAAGAGTAGCTGTCACGCCCTGGTTTTCCCAATCGGGATCATAGCCTGAACCGGCAGCATAAATAGGAAGACCATTCTTCATCAGGGCACTGTTGACCATACCGCGTGTCCAGCCGGAGTTACCGCCGTTACGCTGGAACTGCATATAAATCATGTGTGTGATGTTGAGTGAAGAACTCAGAAGATATGACTTGTAGAAAAGCACTTCGTCATAACCACTGAGGTCAGACTCGGTGAACATACCATAGTAAGGATTGATACATGTGGTTGCATCGGAGTAGCCTTCCGGAGTGTCGGTGTTTTCTGCAAGATTATTCTTTATCGCATCAGCAACGGGTTTTGCAGAAGCCATAGCTTCGGTCAGGAAGTAATTGATTTCGCTGTCAATATCGAAAGAGCCGAGCAGAGAAGCGTCACCGGGCCAGCCTGGTCCACCGGGAACGAGAGCTGTTCCTTTGTGATACTTCAACCAAGTACCTTCGAAAAGAGCCACGCGGCTGCGGAGCAACTGGGCACAAGCCTTGTTAATGCGCTGCTTGCCACCGGTTGCGTTTTCAGGAAGAAGGGAGATAGCCTTATCAAGGTCTTCGAGAATAAAGCGGGCCACTTTATTGCGGGGTTGACGTACAGATGCTTCCATGAGGACATCCTTATCGTCTGGGAGAGCCTCTGTCACTATGGGGAAGTCACCGTACTGGCTGTACTGCAACCAGTAAGCGTATGCACGAAGGAAATAGCCTTCCCCGAGATATTCGTTAATCAGCTCACGGGTACCGGTTATCTGTCCCGCTTCATCTTTAGCAAGAGCATTCTGAAGGAAGTAGTTGCAATCTCTGATGAATTCGAAATCCCAACCTGAACCAGAAGGAGTCTGCCAGAGACCGGGAGTCCACTGACTTGAAGCCGACATACCGACCTGATTGTCAGTACCGTTGTCGATGATGAATGTACCGAGCGAATATGTGTACCAGTCATGGACCGGGAAATTGCCGTAAAGGCCGATTGTGTAGGCTCCCAGCTGATCAGCAGAGCTGAAGAAGCCTTCCGGGGTGATAACGCTCTGAGGGGTTTCCTCGAGGAAGTCATGACAGGAGGATAGTCCGGTCATTGACGCACCCACTAATAATGCAAGTATATATTTTTTCATAATTTTTCTGATGATTAGAAGGTTACATTAAGACCACAGGAAAGGACCCTCTGAAGAGGATAAACCTTACCGAAGCCATACGCGCTGTAGTAAGAATCCACAAGTTCGGGGTCACCTGTACCGGTGAAGCTTGTGATGGTAGCGAGGTTTTCACCCGAGAAGAATATGCGGAGATTCTCGATGTAGGCCTTGCGGGTAAGTTCTTTCGGAAGAGTATAACCGATTGTCACGTTTTTCAGGCGACCGTAAGCTGCATTCTGCATGTAACGGTCTGAAACATTGAAGTTCTTGCCTCCACCCCAGTTGGGACGGGGATAATAGGAATCAACGTTTGCTCCGAGAGGATTGTCGGTACCTTCGGGACGGAAGTAATCGAGGTGCTGAACAAGACCGGCAGCCTGCCACTGGTTGTTAGCGCAAGGACCGGTGAATACAGCTCCACTTGCCCAGTAATCGCGTTTCAGGACACCGGTGAAGAATACACGGATATCAAAGCCTTTCCATTGTGCGTCAAGGTTAAGACCGAAGCTGTAGCGCGGAGTATTGTTACCGACAACTACGCGGTCGCCTGAGCTTCCAGCGGTGTTGTCACCTGTAGAGATGCGTCCGTCGCCGTCAAGGTCAGCATACATGAGATCACCTGCACCCCAATTGGACCCCAGAGAACTCTGATCAACCTTCGCGAGGTGAGCGTCCATCTCAGCCTGAGTCTTAGCTATTCCGATAACTTTGTAACCCCACATATTGCCGAGGCGTGCACCTTTATAGTAAGGACCGTGCTGGTTTGTTCCTATGTTAAGTGCGCCGCCGGGATTGTTGTCATATTCGTCGATCGTTATATAGTAGTCAGAGAGGTTAAAGCCAACGCCATAAGTAACCTCACCGATGCGGTCACGCCAGTTGACGTTTACTTCCCAACCTTTAGAAGTCATGGATACACTGTTTACATTCGGAACGCTTGTACCGATAACATCAGGGAGGTCCGGACCCGGGCCTACCATATCAAGAGTCTTGCGCTGATAGTAGTCGAATCCACCGGTCAGACGGTTGTTAAGGAGACCGAAATCAAAACCTACGTCCCAGGTCTGATTCTTTTCCCATGTAAGCGACTGAGCCACAAGAGAAGGCTGAGTAGCATAAGTAGGACGGGTACCATTGATCAGCCAGCCATAATTATTGGCAGAATAACCCATGTTTGAATAGGTAGGATACCAGCTGTTGGTGTTCTGGTTACCAAGACGGCCCCACGATCCACGGAGCTTAAGAGTTGTGAAAGTCTGACGGAGATCTTCGAAGAATGCTTCATTTGTGATATTCCAACCCAAAGAGAAAGAGGGGCTGAAAGACCAGCGGTTACCGCTGCGGAAGCGTGAGGTACCGTCGTAACGGAGGTTGGCCTCAACGAGGTAACGGCCCTTGTAATCGTAGTTGATACGACCGAACCAGCCGGCTGTTGACCATGTGTTACTGCTACCGCTGACGCTTGCAGTTCCGCTTGTGGTGTTAAGCCAAGGTATGTTGTTGATCACATCCGTGCGGCTTGCCGAGAATGCTTTCTGATTCAGCCATTCAGCCTGGAAACCTGCCATGAACTTGAAGTTATGGGTCTCATTCAGCGAGAACGAATAGTCAGCATAGACGTTCGGGTTGAAATAGTTTTGTTTCAGATTGTAGTCATATACAGACGAATTTGACGGCATCGAAGATGCATTGTTCACATAAGGTTGATCATCGCAATCGTATGAATAGGTATTGAGGTAATAACGATGAATATTCTGAGTATAAGTACGGTAGTTGAACTCGGCATGGATGTTCAGGCCTTCGAGAGGATTGATATTGAAGGTGAACTGCTGGTCTAACTGATCCTGATTTTTCTTGAACCGTCCGCCTTCGGTCAAAGCGGGAATATAGGTTTCGCGAACATAGTGACCGTTGGGGTCTGTTACAGGGATCAAGTTCCAGTAACGCATCACGTCATGATAGAACTGGTTTGAAGAATTGTCACCGAGAACTGAGGGGCCATTGTAATCGTTTCTCCACCAACGAGTGCTGTAGCCCATAGTCAGCCAGTCAGTCAATTTAAGTGTGGCGCGTCCATTGACAGTATAACGACGCTGACGATCGTCGCCATAACGGAGGATACCTTCCTGATCGAGAAGGTTGCCCGAGAAGTAGTAGTTGAGTTTGTCGCTACCACCTGTTATAGAAACATTGTGCTCCTGGCTGAAAGATGTCTTGCCGAAGTGTTCCTGCAGGTAATCAACATTGGCTATAGGAATGATATTAACCACGTCCCAGACTTCCCAACGGTTGTTGGAAGGGTTGCGGAACATCGAAGGACCGGTAGGATTGTTCATGTAGTTCTTGATCTGCTCTACTTTTGCTTCAGGGAGCCAGAGACCACCACCATTGTTGACCGAACCTTCATTCATCATAATAGCGAAATTGTAGGAGTCCATTTTTTCCGGCATGCGGGTAACATGGCTCCAACGGAATGAATCGGAGTAGTTGACAGTGATTTTACCTTCCTTACCTTTCTTGGTGGTTACGAGGATCACACCGCCGGCAGCGCGTGAACCATAGATTGAAGAAGCGGAAGCGTCTTTCAGGATCGAGATGTTCTCGACGTCCTGGGGGTTGACTGTTTCAAGAGCTCCTTCCATACCGTCAATAAGGATAAGGGGGGTAACGGAAGCTCCGGTACCGATTGTACCGGTACCACGGATGTTCATCGAACGGGTACCGTTGAGCTGACCGCCGAGGTTGGAG
>ULSH01043398.1_pt1 | contig 14005 bp, 10 predicted proteins | sample 1956151 | NCBI WGS metagenome assembly ULSH01 (sample SAMEA4835702, study PRJEB28245) | human gut metagenome | biome: gut microbiome; material: fecal sample | place: Denmark | collected 2008 | reverse complement strand
AAACCGCCTGATGTAACATCTTACACCAGGCGGTTTTCAAATTATGTGGAAGCGTTACAGCGTCCTTTTGATCTCGACAATCTGGAATGCCTCGATGACATCGCCAGGTTTGACATCATTGTATTTGTCAATTCCGATACCGCACTCCATGCCGGCGATAACCTCCTTGGCGTCATCCTTGCCGCGCTTGAGTGAGGAAAGTTCTCCGGTGTAGACTACGATGCCGTCGCGGATAAGACGGACCTTGCTCTTGGCCTGCATCTTGCCGTCCTTGATGAGACATCCTGCGATGGTGCCGACCTTGGAAATGTGGAATGTCTGCTTGACCTCTGCGGTAGCTGTGACTTCTTCCTTCTTCTCCGGTTCGAGCATACCCTCGATACCGTCAGTAACCTCATTGATAGCATCATAGATGATGGAGTAGAGACGGATTTCGATGCCCTCTTTCTCTGCAAGGTTTCTTGCGTCAGCTGAAGGACGTACCTGGAAACCGATGATGATCGCATCGGATGCGGTAGCCAGCATGACGTCGGACTCGGAAATTGCACCCACTGACTTGTGGATAACATTGACACGAACCTCCTCTGTAGAGAGCTTGATAAGTGAGTCTGACAGAGCCTCCACTGAACCGTCCACGTCTCCCTTGACGATGATGTTCAGCTCCTTGAAGTTGCCGATGGCGATACGACGTCCGATTTCCTCCAATGTCATGTGCTTCTGGGTCTTGATGCCCTGGATACGGATGAGCTGCTCACGTTTGTTGGCGATGGCCTTGGCTTCTTTCTCGTCGTTCATGATGTTGAACTTGTCACCTGCGCTAGGAGCACCGTTCAGACCGAGAATTGAAACAGGAGTTGAAGGTCCTGCCGTCTCGACTTTCTGTCCACGCTCATTGAACATGGCCTTTACACGTCCGTAGTAGCAGCCGCTGAGCATCATGTCTCCCGTGTGGACCGTTCCGTCCTGGACAAGGATTGTCGCGAGATATCCGCGGCCCTTGTCGAGAGAGGACTCGATCACTGTACCTACACCAAGCCTCTTAGGATTTGCCTTCAGGTCCATGAGGTCAGTTTCCAGGAGCACTTTCTCCAGAAGCTTGTCCACGTTGAGACCCTTCTTTGCGGAAATTTCCTGGCACTGGTATTTTCCGCCCCAGTCCTCCACAAGGATATTCATCTGAGCCAGCTGCTGACGGATTTTCTCCGGCTGTGCGCCCGGCTTGTCTATCTTGTTGATGGCAAATACCATAGGGACTCCGGCCGCCTGCGCATGGTTGATGGCCTCCACTGTCTGCGGCATCACGGCATCGTCAGCCGCAATGATGATGATCGCAAGGTCGGTAAGCTGTGCACCACGGGCACGCATCGCTGTAAATGCCTCATGACCAGGAGTATCGAGGAAGGTAATCTTCCTTCCGTCGTGGAGTACCACGTTGTATGCACCGATGTGCTGTGTGATACCTCCGGCCTCACCGGCGATCACATTGGTCTGCCTGATATAGTCTAGGAGCGAAGTCTTGCCATGGTCGACGTGTCCCATCACCGTGATGATAGGCGGCCTTGTCACGAGGTCAGCCTCGTTCTCCGGCTCGTCGGTTTCCTGGTTGATTTCGTTCTGGATGTCGGCGGTGACGAACTCAACCTTGTATCCGAACTCCTCTGCCACGAGTACAAGTGCCTCAGCGTCAAGCCTCTGGTTGATTGACACCATGAGACCCAGGCTGAAACATGCCTCGATAACCTTGTTTACAGGAGTATTGTTCATGAGAGTGGCGAGGTCATTGACGGTCACGAATTCGGTAACCTTGAGAATCTTCTTCTCTGCTGCCTCCTGAGCCATCTCCTCCTGAAGTTTCTGGGATGCGAGCTCCCTCTTCTCCTTTCTGTGTTTTGCGCCGAAGTTGTTCTTGGACTTGCTGTCGTTCATCCTTGCGTAGGTCTCCTTGACCTGCTTCTGGATTTCCTTCTGCATTTCCTCCTGCTCGGCTTCTGTCATTGCCGGCTTGAAGCGGTCATTGTTGCGGTCCTTGCGACGGTTCTTTCCGCCGCCCTGCTGCTGGCCGCCGTTGTTTCCGCCCTGACGGAAATCTTTCTTTCCGTTCTGGCCGTTGTTCTGGCCATTGTTGCCGCCCTGACGGTTCTTCTTGTTGCCGTCCTTGCGGTTGTCGTCATTGTCAATCTTGTTCACATCGACCTTCTGGCTTCCGCCCTTGGCAATGCGCTCTCTCTTCTTGTTCTTCTTAGGCTCGAACTGGGACAAATCCACCTTGCCGACAATCTTCAGACCGCCGGTGCTTGCAGTCGTGTCCTCTTCGTCAGAACTTGAAGCCGCCTTCTGCAGCTTGTGCTCTGCTTTCAGTTTGGCCTTGTCCGCCTTAGGATTGAACTCCTTAGGAGCCCTGTCGCTCTTCTTGATGTCGGATTTCTTGGCCTGTCCGGAATGAGCCTCCTCCGCAGGGGTTGGAACGGATGGTTTCTCAGGCTTTTCTTCCGTTACGGCCAATGTCGCAGCAACAGGTGCTGCAGGCTCCGGCTCTGCCACCGGTTTCTCTTCGATGACAGGTTTCTCCTCCACTTTAATCTCCTCTTTCATGACAGGCTCAGGCTCCTGTACAGGTTCCGGTTCAGGCGTTGGCTCTGGTTTCTGCTCTGGAACTGCCTCAGTCTCAGCAACTTTAGCTGGGGCAGCCTCCTCTTCCGGCTTTACCTCTGGCTCTGCCTTCACTTCCTCGGCAGGTGCCTCAGCCTCTTCCGCTTTCGCGAATGAGCTGTTGCCGGCGCCACGGATGATGACGGTGCCGCTAGCCGGCTCCTCCTCATCATCTTCTTTCTTCTTGGTGCCTTTCTCAATGATTTCCTTTATCTTGATCTGCACGCGCTCCGAATCCTCCTTGGCCTTGGCGTCGCCGCCGAAAGCCTTCTCCAGATCTGGAATATACTCGTCAGATACTTTCGCGTTAGGATTCATCTCTACATTGGCGCCCTTCCCGTTCAGGAAATCCACCAATGTCTGAAGTCCCACGTTAAATTGTCTTGTTAGCTTGTTCAGTCTGATTTCTGCCATAAAAACCCCTTTAAAATTTATAAATTAGAATCTGTCTTGCAGCTTCTTCTACTCTTCTTCGAATTCAGCACGGAGAATGTTGACAACCTCCTCTACGGTCTCGTCCTCGAGGTCAGCCCTCTTGGCGATGTCCGCAGGATCCAGTGCCAATACGCTCTTCGCGGTATCACAACCGATTGACTGGAGTCTCTCGATGACCCAAGGATCGATTTCGTTGTTGAACTCGCTGAGCAATACATCCTCATCGTCGCCCTCTTCCTCTCCGTCTTCCTTAGGCATCTCTCTCCAAACCTCGATCTCGCGTCCTACGAGCATGCCTGCAAGCTTGATGTTGCAGCCGCCCTTGCCGATACCTTTCTTGACTTCGTCAGGCAGCATGAATACCTTGATCTTGTCATTCTCGTCAGTACCCATGTCGATGGAAGAAATCTTCGCAGGGTTAAGCGCCCTCTGGATGAGAAGCTGGGTGTTGCTTGTCCACTGGAGAACGTCGATGTTCTCGTTCCTGAGCTCACGTACGATGCCGATGATTCTGGAACCCTTCACACCGATACAAGCTCCGATAGGATCGATTCTGTCGTCATAAGACTCTACGGCCACCTTCGCTCTCTCGCCAGGGATGCGGACTACCTTCTTGATAGTGATGAGTCCGTCGAAAATCTCCGGAACCTCCTGCTCGAAAAGCTTCTTGAGGAACTCGTCGGAAGTTCTGGAAAGGACAATGTAAGGAGTGGTATTGTTCTTCATCTCCACGCTCTTGATGATGGCGCGGACGGTGTCGTTCTTCTTGAAATGCTCGCCCGGAATCTGCTCGTTCTTGGGCAGTCTGAGCTCGTTGCCGTCCTCATCGAGGATAAGCACCTCCTTGGACCATGTCTGGTAAACTTCACCGGTGAAGATCTCGCCGATCTTGTCCGTATATTTGTTATAGAGGTTGGCTTTCTCTATATCCATGATTCTTCCCTGAAGATTCTGGCGGATATTGAGGATTCCACGTCTTCCGAAATCTTTGAGCTCCACCTTTCTGGTAAATGTCTCGCCGAGTTCGTAGTCGTCGCCGTTCTTGTTGACCTCCTCCAGAGAAATCTGGGTGTTGGGGTTCTCTACATTCTCCACAACCTCCAGGTTCTGGTAGATCTCGCAGTCTCCCTTGTCGACATTGATGATGACGTCGAAGTTGTCGGCCGAGCCGAAAGTCTTGGTAAGCTGTGTCATGAAAACATCCTTGAGCACACCCATCATTACCGGGCGGTCAATATGCTTTTCGTCCTTGAAAAGCGCAAACGCGGTTTTGAGGTCGATTTTTTCTGAATCCATATATTGTACTTTTATTATATTATTCGAAATCAATGTGCGGCATTACGGAATTGACATCACCGTAGGCGAAAGTTTCTTCGTGGCGTACCAGTTCCTTTTTCTTCTTTCCCGGAACGGCTTCCTTCACCTCGTACGAAACGGTAAATCCGTTTTCATCCGCGCTCTCCATCTTTCCGGTGATCTTCCTTCCGTCCCTGGTCTTAACGACGACCTTCGTCCCGACAGCCTTTACATACTGTTTTACGATCTTGAAAGGCTGGTCGAGCCCTGCTGAAGTCACGGTCAATGAATAATCTTCCTTGTCCTGGTCGAATGCTGCCAGGAAAGCGTCGTTCACCGCCACGCAATCGTCCATCACCACAGTCCCTTCCTCCGATTCAATGGCTATGACAATGTCATTGTCAGGACTGACCGTGATATCAGTGATGAAACATCCGCGCTCTTCCACCGGACCCGCCATCGTCTGATATATCAATGTTTTTTCCATAAATGTGTACGCTCTTATAAAAAAAGACAGGAGACGCGCTCGTCCCCTATCTCAACTCACCTTGCAAAGATACTTAAAATTTCCGTAAATGGAAAAAAAAGTGTTACATTTGCACAAAGAGTTTAATAATTCCGCTTCCGGCGGGGTAAAATAAAATACTTGGTACTATGGAATTTACAGCCAAACAGCTGGCGAAAGTGCTGAAGGGAACCGTAGACGGCGACCCTGAGGTGAAGGTTACATCATTTGCTAAAATCGAGCATGGCAAGGAAGGACAGTTGTGCTTCTTCGCAAACCCGAAATATGAACATTATGTATATACCTGCAAGGCCAGTATCCTTCTGGTGAACAATACGTTCGAGCCTAAGCAGCCTGTTTCGTGCACGATGATTAGGGTGGCAGATGCATACACTGCAGTTGCCGAGCTCCTGAAATATGTAGCCACACAGAAAAGGACCGACCGCAGGCATCGCGGATTCCGTTCATCATGGTTCCTGACCACCAAATTCGGAAAAAAAGTCTACCTCGGCAGCCACTCATACGTAGGACATCATGCCGTAGTCGGCGACTATACGAAAATCTACGAAAACGTATATGTCGGGGACAATACCAAGATAGGTTCCCATTGCATCATCTATCCTGGCGTATGCATTTATCCGGGAATGATAATAGGTGACAATGTGATCATCCATTCCAATGCCGTCATCGGATCCGACGGCTTCGGAAACGCGCCTCAGCCTGACGGCACCTGGGAGAAAATCGAGCACCTGGGCAATGTCATCATTGGTGACAATGTCGAAATCGGCGCCGGAACCACCATCGACAAGTCCGAAATGGAGTCGACCATCATCGGAAAAGGCGTGAAAATCGACAACCTCTGCCAGATTGCGCACAATGTCGTCATCGGTGACAATACCGTAATGGCTGCGCAATGCGGTATCGCCGGTTCTGCCAAGATCGGAAAGAACTGCATCATCGGCGGTCAGGTAGGTATCGCGGGACATATCGTGATTCCGGACAATACCACCATCGGTGCACAGGCAGGCGTCATCGGCAGCATCAGGAAATCCGGAGAAGTACTCCTCGGTTCACCTGCAATCCCTATCAAGAACTACATGAGGAGCTACGCTGTTTTCAAGCAGCAGGGCAAGGAATAATCCGAAATTTGGTCAAGTCGCTGAAAAATACATATATTTGCAGACTATAAGAAAATTTTGTGATAAAAAAGATGAAGCAGCATACACTCAATAGCGCTTGCCAGTTCCATGGCAAAGGTCTTCATACCGGCCGCATTGCAGAGATGACAGTGAAGCCGGCTCCGGAAAATACAGGAATCGTATTCCTCCGGAAAGATATCGGCACAGAGGCTTTTGTGAAAGCCCTTGCGGAAAATGTGTCCAATACGGCCCGCAGCACGACGATATCGGAAGGCGAAATTTCGGTCTCTACTATCGAGCATATAATGTCGGCATTGACCGGAATGGGCATTGACAATGCTGTTGTCGAACTGGACAATGTCGAAGTCCCTATTCTGGACGGTAGCGCGCTCCCTTATGTGAAGGCCTTCTCCGAGGCCGGTCTGGCAGAGCAGAATGCCGAGAGAGTTTACATCACTGTTCCGGACGAGGTCGAGATCAAGGATGAGAAGACCGGTTCATGGGTGAAAGTGGCTCCTGCCGATGCTCCTTCCTACGACATTACAGTAGATTTCAATTCCCATGTACTCGGCGTCCAGAGCGCTGTGTGGGACCTGACCAAGGATTATGCAAATGAAATCGGCCCTTGCCGCACTTTCGTTTTCTTCCACGAGGTCGAGTTCCTCTTCGCCAACAATCTGGTAAAGGGCGGTGACGTGGACAATGCCATCGTAATCGTGGAGCACCCTGTCACTGATGAACAGCTCGACAGGATGGCTGCACTTTTCAACCAGCCTAAGCTCGGCGTAAGCGAAAGCGGCTATCTCAGCAATCTGAAACTTCATTTCCCTAACGAATGCGGAAGACATAAGCTTCTGGATATGATCGGCGACATGAGACTTGCCGGTGGATATCTGAATGCCAAGGTTACTGCATTCAAGCCGGGACATACCATTAATACAAATACAGCGAAGGCCGTGCGTGCCCTCCTGGCTAAAATGAAATAATTACTATGAACAAGATTCATCCATTGGCAACTGTCAGCCCGAAGGCTATTCTGGGAGACAATATCGAAATCGGCCCATACGCATTCATTGATGATGATGTAGAGATCGGAGACGGCTGTAAGATTTATCCTCACGCAGTGATTTATCCTTATGTAAAGATGGGCAAGAACTGCGAAGTGTTCCCTGGCGCTGTAGTAGGTGCTGTTCCTCAGGACCTTAAATTCGATGGCGAGGTGACATACGTGGAAATCGGCGACAATGTGACTATCCGTGAGTGCGTTACCATCAACCGTGGTACCAAGGCCAGCGGAAAGGGCGTTACCAAGGTCGGAAGCAACACATTGATCATGTCATACGTTCATATCGCTCACGACTGTCAGGTAGGAAGTCATTGTATCCTTGTAAGTTACGTCGGCATTGCCGGTGAAACCGAGGTTGATGACTGGGCTATCATCGGCGGCGGCGCGAAGGCCCACCAGTTTACCAGAGTAGGTTGCCATGCGATGATCGGCGGCATGTCCAAGATCAACAAGGACATTCCACCATACGCGCTTTGCGGACGTGATCCTATCTGCTATGCCGGCGTGAACATCGTCGGACTCCGCAGAAGAGGATTCTCTGCTGAGACTGTAAGAAATATCAAGGATATCTACGATACCATCTATTTCCAGGGTTACAATATCACTGACGGCTGTGCCAAGGTTGAGGCCGGTTTCCCTGATTCCGAAGAGAAGGCAACAATCCTTAACTTCATCCGTTCATCTAAACGCGGTATCGTAAAGGCCAATTCAAGCAACGAAAAAGGAGATATCGACTAGATGCTGCTGGAAATGGCATTTTTCCCGCCCGTGTCTTATTTCGCGGCGATAGCTGAAGAGTTTACCCTGTCCACTGGCAGGGTAAATTCTTATATACCTTCTGAGGTCTATATCGAAGCCTGTGAGAATTATCAGAAACAGTCATATCGCAACCGGTGCCGCATCTATGCAGCAGGAGGTGTAGAAGCGTTGTCTGTTCCCATCGTGCATGAAAACGGAACTTATGCGCTGCCTGTCAGGAAGTTGAAGATCGACTGGTCGAAGCCTTGGCTCCAGAGGATGGAGCGCGCCATCATTTCCGCCTACGAATCTTCCGCCTGGTTCGACTATTATCGTGACGAGCTTTTCGCCATCCTGGAAAAGCGCCATGAATATCTTTTCGACCTTAACATTGACCTGCTCCGCTTCTTCCTGAAGAAGACGGGGATTGCCGCCGAGCTGAAATTCACGGAAGAATTCACGGCCCGCGATTCCGGCATTTACGGCAGGGATTACCGGGGAGTAATCCATCCGAAACGTCCGAATACCATTCTTGAGGACCTGAAATTGAAAAAGCCATACTGGCAGGTCTTTTCCCTGAAGCATGGCTTTATCTCTGATTTGTCCATCATGGATCTTCTTTTCAATGAAGGTCCGGACTCTATTTCTTATCTGAAGAATCTCTAGAATCTCCAGCCGAAGGTCATTACCACATCCCAAATCCTCTTTCTGTACTGGATTTCAGGGGACAATGCGTCTTTGATGTAAGTGTCATACGGATAGATGTATTCGTACGGGAACTTGGTGCCTCTTACTGCGAGGTCGCAGAAGAACGAACCCTTGGAACTGTATCCGAGACCTCCGGAAATCGCTGTCCTGTAAGCCTTCGGAGTCTTCTTCACGTCGTTTTCGAAGTATCTCTCGCCACTTGTGGAGATGTTGTAACCTGCTCTGACGGCAAATGACGGAAGAACTTTGAGTTCAGCTCCGAGCCTCAGCATGTGGGCCGCTCCGGCGAAGTTCTTGATGTCGCCGTTGACAGCTTCAAATGCTGAATTGTCATTGGTCTCGGTCTCCGAGAATTTCATCGTGCTGTAGTCGCAGAGCTCGTAATCGGCACTGACCACTCCGAATGAACCGAAGGTATATGCGACTCCGACATTGACCCTGTATGGTGAAACGAACTTGTATTTGTATTCGCCTCTCGGAGACTGTGCGCTGGCATCGAAATTACTGCTCATATAATATGTCTCGCCGGCAAGCTGCCAATGCTCCGTGATGAAGTTCGCGGTAGGGGTCTGGATTGCTGCACCTACGCGGAGTCCCTGTACAGGCACGGCAATGAATCCGAACTTGGCATAGACTCCCGCTCCGTCGGCATCGTATGAATACCTGGACCTGAGCTGGTTGAAATATGTGGTCTGGACATTGCCTGCATTGTCTGCCATGTCGATCTGGAAACTGTCAGGGTTCACTGCGAACTCCTTGAAATACTGGTTCATGGAGTAGTCGATCGAGGTCACCCCGAGGTTCGCTCCCACGAAGAATCTGTCGGAAATGTTGGCTCCGATGTTGAATACGATGTCATATTTGTTTCCATGTGATCTGCGACCGTATCTCTGGTCGATGGCGTCAGGGAGTGAGATGTCATACTTTCCTGAACCCATGTCGCTGGCCTTTTCGGTAACGCCGATGTAATCTCCGTTGTTGCTGTTGTAGTTCGATATCAGCATTGACTTCCAGCCGACAATGGTCTGCCAAGGAATGTCAGTGTTGTAATATGCATTGTCATTGATGCTTGCGGAATTGATGCCGGCTGCATTGGCTGCCAGATATCCTGCGTAGGTCGTGGATGTGTTCCTTCCGCTTGCCGCCACGTCGTCAAGATAATTGGCGGAAGCATTGGCCACGATTCCGAAGGATATGCTCTTCAGTCCTATCTTGTTGCCGGTGTTCATGTTGATGATGGTACCGACATTAGGCATCGTGAAACGTGCGGTGTTGTTTTTGGTCGCCGGCCCGAACATGTCCGCGATGGACGGCATCGCATTGTACTTCGCGGAGGAAGATATGATGCTGATGTTCGGTGTCAATGTCGCCTGGGAAAAGTTGTTCACTGCGGAGCCTGCCGGGTTCAATGAGATCGAACCGAGGTCGCCGCCGAGTGCCGTGAAGGCGTTTCCCATCGAGATGCTTCGCGCCGTGCCGTAATAGTTGTTGTCGCTGAATCTCAATGCATCTGCGACTGTCTGTGCTCCCGCGTCAGCAGCAAATGCCGCGAGCAGAAGAATTGCTATTGTCTGTTTTTTCATATTTATCATAATTTACTCAAGTTTCGCAATTGCGAAACACCGCTTATAGAGCCCGCGAGGGCGAGGGTAAGTCCCTTCCCCGAGGGGAGGGATTTAGGGTGAGGGTAACGTGATAAACGTGCGTTGGGCTTACAGCCTTCGAACGAGTGATAACCCTCAAATTCGCACTAACGTTCAGCAAGTTTGACAACTTGTGAAACTTGAGTGTATCATAATTAATGTCTCCTGACTGATCCGCCGGAACTTCCGCCGGAAGAACGTGAAACTCCGCCTCCGGAGTAGCTGCCACCGGAACTTCTGTAAGAACTGCCTCCGCCGTAGGATGACCCGCTGCTCCTGTAAGAGGAACTGCTGCCGGAACTTCTATACGAAGAGGAAGAACTGCTTGAAGAACTCCTGTAAGAAGATGAGGAACTGCCTGAGCTTCTGTAAGAAGAACTGCCTGAGCTCCTGTAAGAACTGCCGCTGCCGTATGAGTTGCTTGAAGAACTGCTGCGGTATGATGAGCTTGAACTGCTTGATGATGACTGGCTTGAGGCCGGTCTGCGGTAAACGGTGCCGCCTGCCGTCCTGTTGACGGTACTGCCTTCCGTTCTGCCGAAAGAACTGCCGCTTGTCCTGACGGAACTGCCGTTCGAGCTTACGGAACCGCTGTTCGTCCTGACGGTATTTCCGTTTGTCCTGACAGTGCTTCCTGACGGCCTGTAATTGCTTGAAGATGAGGTCGTGGAACCATATCCGCCGGAAGTGGAACCGCTACGTCTTACGACATTGCCGGAACCGCTGTTGGATGCTGTCGGACGCGATGTCGTCGGGCGTGCCGATGCGGTGTTCGCTGCCGATACCCTGCGGACCGGCGACAGCGTGGAAGCATTGGCCCTCGTGCCTGAAGCGGATGCCGTTGCCGTTGTGCGTCTTACACCGGACGAAGTCATCGTGCCTGTATTTCTCCTGACGTTGGAAGAGGTCACGCCCATGACGTCGCCGCGGCGGTTGCCGGTGGTCGAGCCTCTGTCGCCCCAATACACGTCCCTTCCTCCATGGCCGTAATAATAGTCGCCGCACCAATGATGATGGTGATGATAGTGATGATGATACCAAGGATCATGATACCACGGGTCATAATACCATGACCAATAATATCCCGGACGTCCCCAGTACCATGGGTCGTTCCAGTACCATGAGCTGTACCAAGGGTCGCTCCAATACCATCTGTCCCACCAGATTCCGGAGTAATACCATGGATTTGCGCCCCAGTACCATGAACTGTAGTAAGGGTAACGCCAGTATGATCCCGGCCAATAAGAAGATGCGAACCCGGCCGCAAAACCGTCGGCATACCCGTCCGGGTACAATGAATATGACGGCGAGTTCGTCACCGTGACGGTAGTCGCATTGTCCTGTTTGTTGAATTTCAATGTCGTGGACATGTTCTCCGGAACAAACAGCGTATCAGTCTGTCCTGCTTTGAGGAAGAGCTGAGAACTTTCAGTTTCTTTTACAAGATCATTGACCTTGGAACGGGAAGCTTGGACAGCCGCCCTGGTTTCGGTTTCGGCAGGTCTGCTGTAGAATCCGTCCTGAAATTCCTGTGAGGACGCATACTGTGACGCGGAGCCGCAAGATGCCAATATCATCAGCGCCCCGGCTAGAGTCATAATGTTCGTTTTCATAATCGGACCTCCTATTAATAATTAATATAAAGTTTGTATCTTTGTGCCTGCGCTTAAGCGCATTTTACCGGCAGTTGCAATTTTCATACCTGCCATTCATTAAATGCGCAAGCGCGTACATTATTGCAAGAATAGCAATAATATCGCTAAAAAACAATAGAAGAGACGGTGGCCATGCACCGCAAATGAACAGATAAAACTTTGAACGGCAGTATCTTGGCATACTCCGGAAAATATTTTTTTTACGATGGCAGATCAGATAACCAAAAGGTCAGAGAACTACTCTCAGTGGTATAACGACCTGGTAGTCAAGGCAGACCTTGCAGAACAGTCTCCGGTCAGGGGATGTATGGTCATCAAACCTTACGGATATGCAATATGGGAGAAAATGCAGCATATCCTCGACGCTAAATTCAAAGAGACAGGTGCAGTGAATGCATATTTCCCTCTTTTTATCCCCAAGTCATTCTTCAGCCGTGAGGCGGAGCATGTGGCAGGATTCGCCAAAGAGTGTGCAGTGGTTACCCACCACCGCCTCATGAACGATCCTGACGGCAACGGCGTCGTGGTGGATCCGTCATCTAAACTTGAGGAAGAACTCATCGTAAGACCGACTTCCGAGACCATTATCTGGAGCACGTACAAGAATTGGATCAAGTCCTGGAGAGACCTTCCTATCATGTGCAACCAGTGGGCCAATGTCGTAAGATGGGAGATGCGTACCCGTCTGTTCCTCAGGACCGCAGAGTTCCTGTGGCAGGAGGGCCATACCGCCCATGCCACATCTCAGGAGGCTCAGGAAGAGGCAGTGAAGATGGTGCATGTCTATGCCGACTTCGCCCGCAACTATATGGCGCTTCCTGTAATCGTAGGACACAAGAGCCCTAACGAGCGTTTCGCCGGAGCTCTCGACACCCTTACCATCGAGGCAATGATGCAGGACGGAAAGGCTTTGCAGTCAGGTACTTCGCATTTCCTCGGACAGAATTTCGCCAAGTCTTTCGACGTGAAATATACTGACAATGAAGGTCAGCAGCAGTATGTCTGGGCTACTTCATGGGGCGTGTCCACACGTCTGATGGGTGCGCTCATCATGGCACACGGCGATGACAACGGCCTCGTCCTCCCTCCGGCACTTGCTCCTATTGAGGTGGTTATGGTTCCTATCTACAAGACGGCCGAGGACCATGCTGCCATCATTGGGAAGATGAACCAGATCAAGTCTGCGCTTGAGGCTGCCGGACATTCTGTCAAGATTGACGACCGTGACACCCTCAGGCCTGGCTTCAAGTTCGCTGAATGGGAACTCAAGGGCGTGCCTGTCAGATTGGCAATCGGTGCGCGTGACCTTCAGAATGATACGGTGGAGGTACATCGTCGTGACACGCTCGAAAAGAACACCGTTTCGCTCGAAGGCATTGACAAATATATTGAGGACCTTCTGGTCGACATTCAGGACAATATATATAAGAAAGCATTGTCATTCAGGGAGACAAGAGTCGAGAAATGCGATTCTTGGGAGGAATTCAAGGAGAAGATCACCCAGGGCAAGTTCCTGCTCTGCCATTGGGACGGAACTGCCGAGACCGAGCAGAAGATCAAGGACGAGACCAAGGCTACCATCAGATGTATTCCTGTGGACAGCTATGTCTGCAAGGAAGAGGGCGTGGATATCTACTCCGGAAAGCCTTCTCATGAGAGGGTTGTATTCGCAATTGCTTATTAGTTAATTGCTTATGAAGAGAATTATCATCAGCGCATCAGCGTTTTTGCTTGCCGTGGCCTCTGTGTCCGCACAGGATGTCACGGACGCTCAGAAGGCTGCGGAAGAGGCTGCCATGGCCATTGCCGGGGCGCCTGTAGCTGAAGTCAAGGTACCTAAGCCGAGATACTGGACGAATTCCCTTCTTACGAAGATCGACTTCGGACAGACGAACCTTACCAACTGGGCTGCCGGCGGATATAACAGCGTGACACTCAAGTCATTCATTGATGCCAATGCGAATTACAAGAAGGACGAGCTGTCCTTCAACAATCGTCTCCAGCTGGACTACGGTTTCCTCTATTCCGAGGACAAGCCGTTCATACAGAAGAGCGATGACCGTATGTACTATGAGGGCAAGTTCGGTTACAAGGCTGCCAAGACATTGAACTATTCAGCTCAGTTCAACTTCAAGTCGCAGTTCTCCAACAGCTACAATTATCCTATCCCG
>ULSH01050485.1_pt1 | contig 14012 bp, 10 predicted proteins | sample 1956151 | NCBI WGS metagenome assembly ULSH01 (sample SAMEA4835702, study PRJEB28245) | human gut metagenome | biome: gut microbiome; material: fecal sample | place: Denmark | collected 2008 | reverse complement strand
TCGCGCCTTATCCTTATTACGAAAGCAACCTTATTATCGAAGAATTCATGCTGCTTGCAAACGAAACCGTTGCGGAGTTTATGTATCATACCGAACTGCCTTTCGTTTACCGCGTGCACGAAGCGCCGAATAAAGAAAAAGTGCTGGAATTTAAAAAGTTCGTTTCTTCGTTCAATTATAACTTCGTCGTGCACCAGAGCATGCACGCGTCGGAGTACCAGAAACTGCTGGACGACATAAAAGGCACGGCGGAAGAGCGCATAATCAGCAAAGTCATGCTTCGCAGTATGCAAAAGGCGAAGTACACGACGGGGAATGCGGGACACTTCGGGCTCGCGCTCGAATACTACTGTCATTTCACGTCGCCGATACGCCGTTATCCCGACCTGACCATTCACCGCGTCATCAAAAAGATGCTTAATGGACAACTGTCGGGTGCGGAGATTACGAAAACGCTTATCAGGTGCGAAAAGGCGGCGGCAATATCGTCGGAAAGGGAAATCGCCGCGGAATGTGCCGAGCGCGACGGCGACGATTACTTCAAAATGCTGTATATGGTGGACAAATCCGGCGAAATTTACGACGGTATAATCAGCGGCGTAACGGGTTTCGGGGTGTTCGTTCAACTTCAAAACACGGTGGAAGGGTTTATCTCGCTTGACAAACTTCCCGCCGGAAAATATAAATTCGACGAAGGGCGGTTCACTCTTTCTTCGGGCAAACACGTTTATTCGTTGGGCGATAAAATAAAAATTAAAGTCGACGGCATTTCCCGCGAAATCCGCCGTATAAATTTCTCGGTTTATGAAGAAAAAGCAAGACGGCAATAAAATCATTGCCACCAACAAAAAAGCGTATCACGACTATTTTATCGAAGACACTCTGGAAGCGGGCATCGCTCTCGAAGGGCACGAGGTAAAGTCGTTAAGGCTTAATAACGTCAATATGAAAGACAGTTTCGCAATCGTGAAAAACGGCGAGGTTTTCCTTGTCGGCATGCACATTTCGCCGTATAAAATGGCGACGATGTTCAAAATCGATCCGATGCGTAACCGTCGCTTACTGTTGCATAAGTCGGAAATAAGAAAACTGAAACAAAAGGTGGAGCAAAAGGGATATACCCTTGTCCCCACGAAACTTTATTTCAAGGACGCGCTCGTAAAGGTCGAACTCGGCGTCGCAAGGGGCAAAGAGTTGCACGACAAACGAGACGCGATTCAGGAAAAAGAAAACAAAAGAAAACTCGACCGCGTATTGAAAGAGTACGGCGCGAGATAGGAGATATTTATGGATAAAAAAATCGATACTTTATGCGTACAGGCGGGCTATACTCCGAAAAACGGCGAGCCCCGTCAGATCCCCATCGTGCAAAGCACCACGTTTAAGTATGATTCGAGCCCCGAAATGGCAAAACTTTTCAATCTCGAAGCAAGCGGGTACTTCTACACAAGGCTTCAAAACCCCACCAACGATTACGTCGCGGCAAAGATCGCGGCACTTGAAGGGGGAACGGCGGGCATGCTCACGTCAAGCGGTCAGGCGGCAAACTTTTACGCCGTGTTCAATATTGCAAGTTGCGGCGACCACGTCGTCAGCAGTTCCGCAATTTACGGCGGCACGTACAACCTGTTTGCGGTTACGATGAAAAAGATGGGCATCGACTTTACGTTCGTATCGCCCGACTGCACGGAAGAAGAACTCGAAGCGGCGTTCCGCCCGAATACGAAAGCGTTGTTCGGCGAAACCATCGCAAACCCCGCGCTTGCCGTTTTGGACATTGAAAAATTCGCGCGGGTCGCGCATCGACACGGCGTTCCGTTTATTATCGACAATACGTTCGCAACGCCCGTGCAATGCCGTCCTATCGAGTGGGGCGCGGATATCGTAACGCATTCCACGACGAAATATATGGACGGTCACGGTGCGGCGGTCGGCGGCGCAATCGTTGACGCGGGCAAGTTCGACTGGTTCGCTCACGCCGACAAATTCCCCGGGCTCACCACTCCCGACGACAGTTATCACGGCATCGTTTATGCAGAGCGTTTCGGGAAAGAAGGTGCGTTCATCACGAAAGCGACGGCGCAGCTTATGAGAGATTTCGGCTCGATTCAGTCGCCGCAAAACGCATTTTATCTTAATCTCGGGCTTGAAAGCCTGCACGTCAGAATGAAACGCCACGCCGAAAACGGTCTTGCCGTCGCAAAATTCTTGTCGGAAAACGAGAACGTCGCGTGGGTTTCGTATCCGCTGCTCGAAGGCGACAAGTATTACGACGTTGCGAAAAAGTATCTTCAAAGCGGCGCGTGCGGAGTCGTCAGCTTCGGCGTGAAGGGCGGCAGGGAAAAAGCCGAAAAATTTATGGCTGCGCTGAAAATCATCGCAATCGAAACGCACGTTGCCGACGCAAGAAGTTGCTGCTTGCACCCTGCAAGTTCGACGCATCGCCAGATGACCGACGAAGAGTTGACGGCGGCGGGCATTTCTCCCGACCTTATCCGCGTAAGCCTGGGGCTTGAAAACGCAGACGACCTGATTGAAGATATCCGTCAGGCGCTTGAAACGGCGGTGAAGTGATATGCCGATCGTTATCCCGCGCGACCTTCCTGCATTCGACAGTCTGCTTCACGAAAAGATTTTCGTCATGGACGGCAGCCGCGCCGTGTCGCAGGACATTCGCCCCATCGAAATCGCAATTCTGAACCTTATGCCCACAAAGGAAGTTACCGAAACGCAGCTGCTGCGGTTGCTTGGTAATACGCCTTTGCAAGTGAACGTCACGCTTGTCAAAACGTCGACGTACAAGGCAAACCATACGAGCGAAACTTATCTCGACAAGTTTTACAAAAACCTTGACGAAATTAAAAAAATGAAGTTCGACGGTATGATAATCACGGGCGCGCCCGTCGAAACCCTGCCGTTCACCGACGTCAAATATTGGGCGGAACTTCAAGAAATCCTTGATTTTGCGGACGAAAACGTCACCAGCACGATGTTTATATGCTGGGGCGCGCAGGCGGCGCTTTATTACTACTACGGCATAAATAAGCATCTGCTTGACAAAAAACTTTTCGGGGTGTATAACAACGTTAAGTGCGTCTTGCACGAGCCGCTGCTAAAAGGCATGGACGACGCGATTATGATCCCGCATTCGCGCCATACCGCAATCGACGAAGATAAGCTGAGAAAATGCCCGGATCTTGAAGTGCTGGTGTCGGGCGAAAAGTGCGGCCCGTCCATTATAAAGTCGAAAGACAACCGCCGCATCTTCCTTACGGGACACAGCGAATACGACCGCGAAACGCTGGAAAGAGAATACCTTCGCGACAAAGAAAAAGGGCTTGAAATCGCCCCGCCCGAAAACTATTACAACGCGGACGGCACGATAAATATGAGCTGGGGCAGCACGGCAAATCTCCTGTATTACAACTGGCTCAACTACTACGTTTATCAGGTCACGCCCTTTGAAATCGACACGATTTCAAAATAAGCGGCAAAAAATAATACTGCAAATCAAACGGTTTATCGTATCGTTTCGTACGGTAAACCGCGAGATATATCAACTTAATACTTTTTTTCGTTATTTTGTCCACGGGGATGTTTTTGGATTCGACGTTTTTGTATGGACGATAAGAAGCATGTCGCAGGTCCGGCTGCGTTAAAGACGGAAAATTAAATTTAAACGCAAAAAATAACGAAAAAGTGAACGCTCCTGCGTTCGCATTCGCTGCTTAATTAATTAGCGGCACGTCGACCTTACGTTCCTGTTCCGTAAGCAATCGGCGTCATACTGAACGGGCTACGGATTTACCCACGGCGGTAAGTAAATCGGCATTCTCCGCCTCTTCAAAACCGCCGTCTGTCGGCGAACGACGGTAAGAGAACTTAATCACCGAATAAGCATGTAGAAGGTGTCGGGTGTAGAAGGACGAACCGGGGTTCAAATCCCCGCATCTCCACCAAATAAAAAACGAATTGAACCCTCTGTTCAATTCGTTTTTTATTTTCTGTTTATTGACATGTTCTTTATGTTAAGTTATATTTGTATTATAAAACACTCAAAGGGGGATATATGAAAAAGAAGTTTATAATAATTACACTTGTTTTGATTTGTTGTTTGATTATATTTACTGCTTGTAGCAGTGGCAATAATGATGACACTGTCGAAATTGGTAGTAAAACGATAACGGCAACGCATACGCAACATTTAACGTCGCAGACGGATTTTGAGAAATTTTTTACTTTTTCCAAATCGTCAACGCATGGGACTGATAACGGCAGATATGGTAAAGAATACACAAGTTATTCTGTAACAATTGACATCAAACCAAGGCTTTCTGGATTTGTCGAATATGAGGGGAGTCTTTCATTTAGAGTCGTTGCAAACGAAAATAGTACAGGTGGCGGACACCATAACGAATTGATTCCTGTGTCAGTCTCTTATAAAGGCAAAGCAACAAAAAGATGCGAGTATAATAGCGATAAATATAAAGATGAAAGCGTTGTTTTTCCTCATATCAATGAAATAGGATATTACTATGAGGATGCATACACATTGGTTCCTACGAATGTGGATATAACGGTTACGTATCACAATGAAGGATTGAGTGGAGATTACAGTCAATGCTATCAAACCATAAACGTAACAAAATATAACTACGAAAGTTATATTTTCGGTAAATTAAATAATAGCGTATATTACGTTACCGTAAAATACCAAAACGGTGAAACCGTGGAACTTACCGCTAACGGTTTTTTGTTGGAAAGCAAAAGAGATATAACAGAAGAAATTGTTGACGTTTACGGAACTATCGACATTTATCCGAATGCGACTATATAAGCATTGCAAATGATGAAGTTAGCGTGTTTAAAAACACGCTTTCTTTTTTTATTGGTTTTTGCGGATATTTTGTAATGTAATAATTCACAAATCGACATTTGCAAAAGCGTGAATAGGGCAAAAGGTAACGATTATTCAACTTATGTCACGGGCTTCCCACCAAAAAAGGAACAGCCTTCGCTGTTCCTTTTTTTATTCCGAAGCGGGGATTTCGCACGATTTCATCGTGCCGTTGCTTTGCAAGGCAGGATGCGGCAGGAAAGACGGTGGTTTTAGGGCGGTTTTTTGTTGCGGGAAATTCTAATTATAATTAAATATATTGTTTTGTTATCTTTACGCTCGTAAACGCCGCGTGCAGTGTGGTATAATCTCAAAGTATGTTTAAGTTGCTTCGTCTATTAAAGCCCGACGCGGGCAGAATAGTGCTTGTCGTATTTCTGACGCTGATAATCTCGGCGGCAAGTCTTGCGCTGCCGTATCTTATGAGTTATATCGTGGAATACGGTATCGGCGGGCAGAATATGACGGTTACGCTTGCGTGTTCCGGGATAATGCTCGGCGTGTCGATAATGGGGCTTGTCGTGGGCATTTTGTCCTACAAAATCTCGGCGGGCGTCGTCAGCAGATATTCAAAGACCTTGCGCGAAGTAATTTTCAAAAAGGTAAACACGCTCAATCCCGACCAACTCAATCACTGGGGCACGGGCGCGCTCATCACGAGAAGCACAAACGATATCTGGCTTCTGGAAGAGTGCGCGAGTATGCTTATGCAAGGCGTCATCAGTATTCCCATTCTGGTGCTTGGAGGAAGCGCGTTGGCGTTTCTTGCCGATCCGTGGCTTGCGCTTATCATGTTCACGTTCGTGCCGGTCGTCGTGACGGTGCTGTATTTCGTCGTGCGTCGCATTATGCCTCTTTGGGAAAAGAGCGACGAATACATCGACAAACAGAACAGCATTATCCGCGAAAGGTTGACGGGTATCCGCGTTATCCGCGCGTTCAACAGGGAAGACCGCGAGTGCGACCGCGCCAACGAAGCCACGCTCGTCATGGCGAAAAACATCATAAAAGCCAACGTCAATATGGGGCTTCTTACGCCGGTTATCATGCTGGGGCTTAACCTTGTCACGATTCTTATCCTGTATGTCGGCGCAAAGCTTATGCAGGGCGGAAAGTCGGCGGTTACGGGGGCGGATATTATCGCGATCGTGCAGTACGTCGCGCTTGTCATGAACGGCATTATGATGTTTGCGATGATGCTTGCGTTTTTGCCGAAAGTCGCCGTAAACAGCAGACGTATCAACGAGATTCTGGAAACGGAAGTTCAAAAAGAACCCGACGACGAAAACCTGCCCGCTTTTTCGGGCGCACTTAAATTTTCGCACGTCGATTTCAGATACGAAGGGGCGTCGGAGAACGCGTTGAGCGACGTGTCTTTCGATATCGCGCCCGGCGAAAAGGTTGCGTTCATCGGCGGTACGGGCAGCGGAAAAAGCAGCATCGTCAAACTTATTATGAAGTTTTTTAACCCGACTTCGGGCGAAATATCCTACGACGGAAAATCCGTGTCGGAAATCAGCGGAAAACGCGTCAGAAACAACGTGACGTGCGTGCTTCAAAACGCCACGATATTTTCGGGCACGATAGGCAGCAACGTCAGAATGTCGGCGGCGGACGCTTCCGACGAGCAGGTGTACGACGCGCTTAAAATCGCGGAACTGAAAGGATTTGTCGAAAACCTCGAAACGGGGCTCGACTACGAAATACTAAGCGGCGGCAGTAATCTGTCGGGCGGGCAAAAACAACGTCTGTCGATTGCGCGCGCAATGCTTAAAAAGGGTTCGATTTATCTTTTCGACGACAGTTTTTCCGCGCTTGACTTCCTGACCGAAGCGCACGTCAAGGAAAACCTCGATAAAACCCTTTCGGGAAAAACGAAAATCGTAATGACGCAACGCGCGTCGACGGCGGCGTCGGCGGACAAAATATTCGTCCTGGAAGAAGGGCGCATCGTCGGGCGCGGAACGCACAAAGACCTGCTTTCGTCGTGCAGACAATATCGTGAAATTTACGAGTCGCAGACGGGGCAAAAGGTCGAAGGAGGCGCATTATGAAACGGTTTCGAAGCGGCGGCAAAATGACGAAAAACGAAACGAAAAGCATAATTCTGCGCCTTGTCCGAGAAATCGGCAGAATCAAATGGGGCATGGTATTGGTGTGCGTATTAAGCGCGCTTACGATGGCGGCAAACATCGCCGCGCCCAAGTTCTTGTCGGACGCGCTGGACGTCCTGAACGCATATAACGGGACGGGCGATCTTGTCGGACAAATCAAAAACACACTCATACTTCTTATCATCATATATACGGCGTATTCGGTGCTGAGTTACGTCGAAATGCTGGCGTCGAACAAGATTGTCAGCATGCACTTTACGGCGGGACTTCGCATGGATATGTCCACGAAAATCAAGTACCTGCCCGTGTCTTACGTCGACAGGACGGAAGCGGGGCAACTTCTTGACAGAATGACGGGCGACGTGTCGCAAATGGGCAACAGTATCCACAGCATTGTCGAAACGCTTTTAATGGGTATTTTGCAACTTATGACGATTATCGTTATGATTTTCACGATAAACTGGGTGTTTGCGCTGATTGTTATCGCGTTTGTGCCTGCATCGGTTGTCGTGTCGTACGTCATCGCAAAGAAGAGCGAACCTTATTTCGATAAGATGTTCAAATCGTCCGGCGAGATTTATCAGGTTGTCGAGGAAACGTATTCCGGGTATCAGACGATAAAAAGTTACAACGTGGAAAACCGCCAGGAAGAAAAGCACGCGCGCGTCAACGACGAAATGTGCAAGGCGGAAGAAAGGGCGACGTTCCTGTCGTCGATAATCACGCCCGTCGTGTCGCTCACGAACAATATCGCCTACGTCGCGATATGTTTAATCGGCGCGTATTTCGCAATCGAAGGTATGAAAATCGGCGGCGCCGTAGTCAGCGTCGCGGACATTATCGCCGTCGTCATTTACGCAAAAATGTTTTCGTCCCCGCTTGAAAGAATCGCCGGCGCGATAAGCAGTATTCAAAGGGTTGCATCGGCGGCGAAAAGGGTGTACGAGGTGCTGGACGAACCCGAAATGGACGTAAGGGAAGGCGAGATGCCCGAAAATGTTCAGGGCGTCGTCGACTTCAACCACGTCGCGTTTTCTTATAATCCCGAAAACCCGCTTATCAAAGACATGAATATCCACGTCGAAAAAGGGCAAAAGGTGGCGATTGTCGGGCCTACGGGCGCGGGCAAAACCACAATCGTCAATCTTCTTATGCGATTTTACGATCCGAACTCCGGCGAAATAATAATCGACGGCACGGACACGGGCAAAGTCTCGCGCGAAAGCGTAAGGGGCTGTTTCTCGATGGTGCTGCAAGACACCTGGCTTTTCGGCGGCACGATTTACGACAATATCGCTTACGGAAAAGACAACGTTTCGCGCGAAGAAGTTATCGCCGCCGCCAAATCCGCGCACGCCGACGGCTTTATAAGGATGCTGCCCGACGGCTACGACACCGTCGTCAACGAATCGCTCACAAACCTTTCGGGCGGACAAAAGCAGCTGCTGACGATCGCAAGGGCGTTTTTGTCGGACAGACCTTTGCTGATTCTGGACGAGGCGACAAGCTCGGTCGATACCCGCACGGAACTTCTGATACAGGGCGCAATGGACAAACTTATGCGTAAGAAAACCAGTTTCGTCATCGCCCACAGGCTTTCGACAATCGTCAACGCCGACGTGATTCTGGTCATCAAAAACGGCGACGTCGTGGAATCGGGCACTCACGAAGAACTGCTTAAAAAGAACGGCTTCTATGCCGAAATCTACAACGCCCAGTACAATTTCTCATAAATCAACCGGACAAGCAATTCTTACGGTGACGGAAATTTAATTCAAAAAGCAGACGAAACGGCAATTCCGAAACGGCGGGATTGCCGTTTTTCGTTGTCGGTTTTTAATGGTTTCGGGCAAAAAATGTAAACGAAAGTTGTTGTTATTTTCACAAAGTAATGTTATTATAGTAATGTATAAGGGTCAGTGTTCCCTTTTTCAGGAGGAAAATATGAAGGCGAAGAAGAAACTTATCGGCATTCTGCTTGTAATAGTGGTGGTTGTTTTGAGCCTTGGCGTGCTTACCGCATGCGGCGAAACCCCGGGCGAAACGTCGAAGAATAAAAAGGCTGTCGTCATTTGTACGGCGTTGCTTTCGGGCGGGTTGTACGACACGAAGACGAACGAGGCAATCTGGGATCCCGTTGCCGAGGGCGTTTATTTCCAGCAGGTATTCCCCGGCGGGGATATGATGGGACTTGTCATGGCGGTGCTTACCGACAAGACGACGTACGACTTAATCGGCGGCATAATGAAGTACAAGGACGAATCCGTCGAAAACTTATTATGGCAAATCACGCTTGACGAGCAGGGCAAAAGCAACAATCCGAATCTGCGCCCCGCAAACGTTCGCCCCACAACCGCGGACGGCACGTTCAAGTCAACGCTGTATAACGATTCCGGCGAAGTCGTCGACGGATACGGCGCATACACGGCAGGCGAAAAAATTCAATACGGCGCAATCGCCGCGTATCGTCAGCAATGTCTGGACCTGAAGGCCAGATACGAAAAGCAGGGCTGGGACGTCGTCGTTTTCAACTACGACTGGCGCATCGACAACAGGATCAATTCCGAACTTCTTGAACAATTCATTCAGACCAACGGCTGGGAAGAAGTAATTCTCACGTCGCACAGTATGGGCGGCCCCGTCGTTGCGGGATATATCGCAAGACTTCAAAACAAATGGTTGGACGCGGAAGCAGAAGCACAAAAGAATCATACGACACAAACTGCTGTTAAAAAACCGAGCGAAATCATTCGCGCTTATCGTGCGTTCTCACCTGCAACGGCGGGCTCTCTTGACGCGATTTATTACATGGATGATCCCATCGGAGCGATTGCCGACGTTGTAAACGGAACGGTTGGCGACACCCTCGGCGGCGTTGTTCTGGGCGTCGACGCGATTTCGGAAGGCATAAAGAAACTTGCGGGACCGCTTGCACAGAACCTTACTTCCGTAATGCAACTTCTGCCGTTCCAGACCTTTGCGGATTCCGATTATTACGGCGAGAACGAAAGCCCCGTTTACGTTGACGGCGTACCCGTGACGAATTTGTACGAATGGTACTGCTCGCGTCCCTGGGCGCACACAAGCGACTGGAAACCGGGCGTCGACGGCATTTACGACAAACTTAAACCCGGCATGAAAAACCTGCCGGCATACTGGGATTCCTTCTACGTCAAAGAAAGCGTGAACGACAAAGACGCCAACGTTTACGCGCCCGAACTCGTGAACACGACTTATTGCCTGGGCGTCGGATACAACACTAAAAAGAGCGTTCAAATCGTGACGAAAGACACTGACACCGTTAAGGTCAACAAGGTTACTTACGAAATGTGGGACACCAAAAACCATAAGTACGACACGCCGCTTACCAGTATCGAATATTATTCCTACGACCACAAAGCAATACTCTTTGGCGACGGCGACGGAACGATGCCCACCAACGCATGCCTCGGCGGACTTAACTACAATGGCGACAAGACGATAAGCAACACGAAAGGCCGCGCGATTTATCCCTTGCCGGAAGCGCGCCAGACCACGACGATTTGCTACTATAACACGAACCACGGCACTGTCGGCGGATATTGGGACGTCCTGAAATGGGACTTCTACGAGATGATGGATAAGATTATCGTCGAAGACGAAATAAATCCTTTCTTTTAAGCCTTGATTAGTAGCGAAAGCACGCGCTCGCCGCGTGCTTTTTTGTTGCTCTTTTTCAAAAACCGAATTTTCTTACAAGTGTATAAGATTTAGGTAAATATTAAGTAATAATTATATACTTGCAATAAAGACTATATTTATGTATAATAAGAAACGTAATGAAAAAGAAGGAAGCAAAAAAACTCAATAAAATCGACGCGCAGGCAGTGCATAAGAAGCGCGCCCTTATCACGGAAAAAATAAGGGAATCTTTCGTATCGACCTTGCCGATAATCATCATAGTTGCGATAATGTGTCTGTCGATACAACCTGTGCCGACGGGCTTATTGTTGTCGTTCCTTATCGGCGCATTGCTGATAATCGTGGGAATGGGGCTGTTCACGCTTGGTGCGGACACGTCCATGACGCCGATCGGCAGCCGCATCGGCACGACTCTTACGAAGTCGAAAAACCTGCCGCTTATTTTGTTTGTGAGCTTTATTCTAGGCGTTGCGATAACGATTGCGGAGCCCGACCTTCAAGTTCTTGCGGAAACCGTGCCGCACATCGACGGCAAAGTCCTGCTGATTACGGTGGGCGTCGGCGTAGGGTTGTTCCTTGCGGTGTGCATGCTCAGGACGATTCTGGGCATAAGGCTCAAATGGCTTATCCTTGCGTTTTACATAATCATATTCGTGCTTGCGGCGTTTGCCGACAAAAACTTTTTGTCGATTGCTTTCGACTCGGGCGGGGTAACGACGGGGCCGATGACGGTGCCGTTTATCCTTGCGCTCGGCATAGGCGTCGCGAATATCCGAAGCGATAAAAAGGCGGAAGCGGACAGTTTCGGTCTTGTCGCGTTATGTTCGATAGGGCCGGTGCTTGCGGTGCTGATTTTGGGATTCTTTTACAAGGGACAGGGCGTTGCGGACGTGAACCTTCCGTTCATCCCGGAAACGACGACCGAAATGGGGCTGGAATACCTGAAAGCGTTCCCCGCATATATGAAAGAAATGGCGATTGCACTGTCGCCGATTATCGTACTGTTTTTGATTTTCCAGGTGGCTGCTTTCAGGATGAGCAAAAAGAGTTTTTTGAAAACACTCATCGGTATTCTTTACACATACGTGGGTTTAGTGTTGTTTTTGACGGGTGTAAACGTCGGTTTCTCGCCGCTGGGGTTATATCTCGGTCAGCAACTGTACAGCGGCTGGACGCAATATATTCTCATTCCCGTGGCGATGCTTATGGGCTGGTTCATAATTTCCGCCGAGCCCGCGGTATTCGTCCTTGAAAAGCAAATCGAAGACGTGAGTTCGGGCGCAATCCCCGGGAAAGCGATTAAGTTGAGCCTGTCGATTGCAATCGCGTTGGCGATGGGGCTTTCGATGATCCGCATCCTTACGGGGATATCGATACTCTGGTTTATCGTGCCGGGTTATCTCGTCGCGCTTATACTGATGTTTTTCGTCCCCGACATATTCACGGCAATCGCGTTCGACTCGGGCGGGGTTGCGTCGGGACCGATGACTGCGACGTTCATGCTGCAATTTTTCATCGGCGTATGTTCGGCGCGCGGCGGCAATATATTAAGCGACGCTTTCGGTGCGGTCGCACTCGTTGCGATGATGCCGCTTATTTCCATTCAGATCACCGGTCTTGTTTACAAGAAGAAGAAACAACGCGCGGAACGCGTACCCGAAGTCGTTTACGGCGACGACGATATTATCGAACTGTGGGGGAACTGATATGTACTTTGTAATCTCGGTAATCAATCCCAACGGATTGTCGATTCTGAATAACATTTGTCAACGGCTGGAAATCCCCGTGATTCTGTCGCTTATCGGCCACGGCACCGCGTCGCAGAAGATACGCGATTTGTGGGGGATCGAGTCCACCGATAAGAGAATCCTTTTTGCGGTCGCGGACGAAAACAAAACGAAGTCGCTCATCATGGAAGAACGACGCCGTCTTTACATCGACGCACCAGGCAACGGCATTGTGATTTCCGTCCCGATTAAAAGCGTCGGCGGCGGCAGCACCCTCAATTTTTTGAACGGAGGAAACAAGGATATGAAAGCACCCGATATAAATTTTGAATACGAACTCATTCTCGCGATTGCAAACGAAGGGCATACCGATGCCGTTATGGACGCCGCAAGGGCTGCGGGCGCGGGCGGCGGCACCGTTATCCACGCAAAGGGTACGGGCGGCATGGGCACCGAAAAATTCTTCAACGTGTCGATTGCAAGCGAAAAAGAAATCATTATCATCGTTGCGAAAAAGGAAAAGAAAGCGGACATTATGCGCTCCATCGTAACGACGGCGGGCGCGGGCACCGACGCAGGCGCGATAGTTTTTTCTCTTCCCGTTTCCGACGTCGAAGGGTTCAGACGGGACGACGATAACGCCGAAATTCCCAAAACCGAACAAAAAACAGAACAAGCAGAATAATTTCGGGCCCTCCTATTTTTCGGGAGGGCTTGATTATTTTCTTATTCGGTGGTAAAATATAGACATAATTTACGGTGGGTGGGATATGTTGGATTTCGAAAAACACAAACAGGCAGGGGAAAATTATTTATCTTGCGACGTTGAAAAGAACTTATGTTTCCCGATGCATTGCAACGAAACGTACGAGTTTTTATACTGCAACGACGGGCTTGCAAACGTTACCGTGCTGGACAGAATTTATCGTCTTCGCGCGGGGAAGTGTATGGTAATTCCGCCAAAGTTCGCGCACGCTTACGACACGCCAGATTACAGCAACGTTTTCATCTGCAAGTTTTCAAAGGATTGGGTTCCCGACTTTTACGAAAAGCACGACGGCTACGTCGCGACTTTCCCAGTTTTCTCGATAGAGTTTGCGGAATCGATGGTAAGGAAAATGCCCCTTGTTACCAACACCTTCAAGCTAAAAGCCGTTTTGTATCATATTCTTGCGGAGTTCGAGGCGCACACGGCGTTTATCCCCGTCGACAAAAAGAAGGTGGACGTCCTGAACGCAATCGCGAAATACGTTTCGCACAACTTCACGGAAGACATAAGCCTGAAAGACCTGTCCGACAAAATGGGATATTCTTACAATTATCTTTCGGCTGTTTTCAACGAATATTTCGGCGCGAATTTTTCCGACGTCGTGAATATTTACCGCATAAATTACGCAACCGATCTGTTGTATTCGACCACGCTTTCCGTCGCGGAAATCTCAAAAAAGGCGGGTTACGACAGCGTGCGTAGTTTCAACCGCAACTTCCAGAAATACAAAGGAAAGTCGCCGCGCGACGCCCGCGAGTTCGTGAAAGAAGGCATTATCGTTGACGTCTGACGGTTTTTTGCGGTTTTTACTGTATATTTTTGGT
>ULSH01047692.1_pt1 | contig 14022 bp, 7 predicted proteins | sample 1956151 | NCBI WGS metagenome assembly ULSH01 (sample SAMEA4835702, study PRJEB28245) | human gut metagenome | biome: gut microbiome; material: fecal sample | place: Denmark | collected 2008 | reverse complement strand
CGGAGGTTGGTACACCAGAGGGTGTTTTCCTGTACGAAACGGTGACACGGCAGCAGGCCACATCACAAGGGTATGGTGGAAGAACCGATGGTTGTACAGATTTGTGACATACATTCTACCCTATCGACAGGAACCCCTCTCAACCCAGAAATTTTGGTAACGTGCAAAATTTCGGTTGAGAGGGGCCCTGTTCGATCTTAGCAATGATGTCGCTTCAGCGGTAACTGTCAAGCCATCGGAATGGCACGCTTCGACAAGCTCAGCGACCAATCAGGCTATTCGCCCACCTCGCCAGCGGCCTCAACATCAGTCCCAGAACCAGTCTTAAAACCAGCCGAAGAGCCAGTTGTAGAGCCATCATCAGTCTCAGTATCAGCCCCGGACAGTGAGCGGGCCGCGGCAAGGGCACAGTTGATGCCATCGATGGCCGAAGAGACGATGCCTCCGGAATATCCGGCACCCTCGCCACACGGAAGAAGTCCTGGGAACGCGTCCGCCTCGCAGTTGCGAGGATTCCTCGGAATACGGACCGGAGACGAAGTCCTGGACTCGACACCGATGAGAAGCGCGTCATTCGTGTAGTAGCCGCGCATGGTTTTCTGATTGACGAGCGGGAAGACATCCTGAAGCCTCTCGGCGACCACTCCCGGCAGCAGCTCGTGGAGCGGAGCAGGAACGACACCTGGCTTGTAGGAGGTCTGAGGAAGATCTGCTGACTCCTCGCCCTCGCAGAAATCCACCATCCTCTGCGCCGGAGCGGTGAAAGGATTGTCGGAGTCGGAATGAGCGCGGGCATATTCCCACATCTTTCTCTCCACATCCTTCTGGAACTCAAGTCCCGCGAAGGCTCCCTTGCCGGCATATTCCTCCGGAATGTCCTCAGGATTGATCTGCACGACCACGCCGGCGTTGGCGAACCTGCCGCTTCGGGCCGAGTTCGACATGCCGTTCATCACGATGGTCTCAGGCTCGGTCTCGGACGGCACCAGGACACCTCCCGGACACATGCAGAACGAGAAGACGCCGCGCTCGCCCACCTGCTCGGTGAAAGAATATTCCGCCGCGGGCATCCCCGGCTCCCACTGTCCGTGGTAGCGGATGTCGTTGATCAGGGACTGCGGATGCTCCACACGGACTCCCATCGCGAAGCCCTTGGCCTCAAGCACGCAGTCCTTGGAGACGAGCATGTCGTAGATGTCCCTTGCCGAGTGGCCGGTGGCGAGGATGACTTTCCTTGCCGAATATTTCTGGACACTTGGTTTGCCGGCCTTCGTAGGATTCTCTGAATCAAGGGCCTTGACCACTATGGTGCCGTCGCTCCTGCGCTCCAGGTCGGTGACCTTGGTGCCGAAATGATACTCCCCGCCCCTTGACAGGATGCACTGGCGGATGTTCTCGACAACCTTCGGAAGACGATCCGTGCCAATGTGCGGATGAGCGTCCACCAGAATCTGAGGGCTGGCTCCGAAGTTGACGAACTGGTGCAGCACCTCGCGGATGTCGCCTCTCTTGGATGATCGGGTGAAGAGCTTGCCGTCGGAGAATGTTCCGGCTCCGCCTTCGCCGTAGCAGTAGTTGGACTCCGGGTTCAGGACTCCCTCGCGGGAGAGTCCGGCTATGTCATATTTACGGTCACGGACGTTCTTGCCCCTCTCCAGGATGACTGGCTTGAAACCGAGGGTCAGGAGCTTGAGGGCGGCGAACATTCCTGCCGGGCCGGCGCCGACGATGACCACCGGCTCGGATCCGGTGACATCCTTGTACTCCGGAATCTCGTACGGGACGTAGGATTCAAAGCGGTGGTTGTAGCCTTCGATGCGGTAGCGGTAGACCACGTCGTTGCGGGCGTCGATCGAGCGCCTGGCGATCACGCAGGTCGCGTCGGCGTTCGGGAAGGTCGGCTGGTAGGACTTCGTCGGGTCGATCACGTTGATGATCGCGTTGCCGCGAAGGTTCATTTCTCTTGCCGCGACGATCCTCACGTCATCCGGCCTAAGGTCACGGCCAACACGGCCGGTCATTTCGAATTCTGTCATATCCTTTTCCTAATAGCAGATTATTTCCTACTATACAATCTTATCAAAATTTTAAGCGAGCAATTCCTTTCACGTTACCCTCTCCCTAAATCCCTCTCCTCGGGAGAGGGGATGCGCCTTGCGCACCCCACAGGGCCTTTCACGTTACCCTCTCCCTAAATCCCTCTCCTCGGGAGAGGGACTTACCTGAACCACAAGTGGTTCAGAAAGGATCATCATTGAAACATGCTCTATCATATTCATTATATTAATAATCCGCGATGCGGGAAACGGGGGCTATGTCGAGGGGGGTGCGCTCGCCGGCGAGGTAGTGGAACCAGCCGGCTATGGCGATCATGGCGGCGTTGTCGGTGGTGAACTTGAACTCAGGGAGATAGGTGTTCCAGCCGCGCTTTTTACCCTCCTCCTCGATGCGGGAGCGCAGACCGCTGTTGGCCGAGACTCCCCCGCCGATGGTCACTTCCTTGACACCGGTCTGCCTCGCGGCCTTGATCAGCTTGTCCATCAGGATGTCTATCAGCGTCTTCTGGAAACCGGCGCAGATGTCCTCCTTGTTCTTCTCCATGAAGTCCGGATCCTTCGCCATCTCGTCACGGACGAAATAAAGCAACGAAGTCTTCACACCGCTGAAGCTGTAGTCAAGCCCCGGAATCTGCGGCTTGGCGAACTTGAAGCGGTCCGGATCGCCGAGCTTCGCCAGCCTGTCGATCACCGGACCGCCAGGGTAGCCGAGCCCCATCATCTTGGAGCACTTGTCGAAAGCCTCCCCGACAGCGTCATCGATCGTCTGGCCGAGAATCTCGTAGTCCAGCGGACCGTTCACCTTGACAATCTGAGAGTTGCCTCCTGACACCAGCAGGCAGAGGTACGGGAACGACGGATGGTGGTTCTCCTTGCCCTCCTGCTTCACGAAATCAGCGAGAATATGCCCCTGAAGGTGATTGACCATAATTATAGGAATATTCAGGGCCACGCCAAGAGCCTTGGCGAACGATGTGCCGACAAGCAAAGATCCCAGAAGCCCGGGGCCACGAGTGAAAGCTATGGCCGTGAGGTCCGAAGCCTTGATCCCGGCCTTGTCCAACGCCTGGCTGACGACAGGCACGATGTTCTGTTCATGGGCTCTGGAGGCAAGTTCAGGAACGACTCCTCCATAATCCTTGTGGACCTGCTGGCTCGCTATCACGTTGGAGAGCAGGAATCCGTCCTTGATCACGGCGGCGGAAGTGTCGTCGCAACTCGTTTCGATTCCAAGGATATAATCCGACATATTCTTCAAAGACTTTTTCGAACGGCAAAGATACAACTATTTTCGTCAATCCAACGGATATTTAGTATCTTTGTTGTTACAAGCCGCATGGCATAGACCGCCGCGGCTTCCCGTCATTTGAAAAAGGCTCTTAAGATATTACGGGGCGTCTTTGTAGCGATCGCCTCACTGCTCTTCGCCTGCTGGATTCTGTTGCAGACTCCGGCGGCCCAGACCTTTGTGACCAGAAAGGTGGTGGCTTCGCTGGAAGGGGTGCTGAACGGCAGGATAGAGATTTCCAAGATTCATTTAAGGCCATTCAACGCATTGGTACTCAAGGATGTCGCCATCATCGACAGCGAGCCGGTCACCGACTGGGACGGAGAGGAGGCCGACACACTGGCGAGCGCCGGGTCGATAGTCGCCACATTCTCTCTGAAAGGATTGAGGAACGACGGAGCCATCCACATCAGAAGGCTCAACATCAGCGACGCCTCGTTCTCCCTGGCGAAAGACGAGCGCGGGGGCAGCATCAAAAGAATCTTCAAGTCATCGGACGAAAAAAAGGAAGGCAAGCCTCTCGCTCTGGCGATCGACGCCGGCAGGATCAGGATCAGAAACTTCCGGTTCAGGCTCATCAACAAGACCGAAGACAGTCCGCCCCGCGACTACGGCATCGACTGGAAGAACCTTGATGTGACCGCGCATATTCTTCAGGCTCACGACTTTAGTTTCAAAGAAGGCAGGATCGAAGGGGTACTGGACAATCTGGAGGCCACCGAAAGAAGCGGCTACAGGATAGTCTCGATGTCCGGAAAAGCCACCGTCGAGAAAGGAAAAACCACGGTGCGGAATCTCCACATAAAGGACACGTGGACCGACATCAGCATGGATGAATATGCCATGGAATATGCCAACGCGGCATCATTCTCCAACTACATCGAGGATGTCTCGATGACCGGAACACGCATGAACGGCACCGTGGACATGAAGAGCATCTCTTACTTCGCGCCGTCGCTGCGCCGGATGAAATCCGTCATTAGCCTCAGGGATGCCGACGTGAAGGGGCCGGTCAAAGACATGTCGGTGTCCGGTCTGGACTTCTCGGAATCCCACAGCGGAGTCTGCGGAGCCATCACAGGACGGCTGTCCGGGCTTCCTGATTTCAACAGGATGCGTCCGGACTTCAGACTGGACGGGCTGTCCTTCACCACGGAAGGGCTCGGACGCTTCATCAGGGGATTCGCCCCAATGGCGGCGATCGACCTTTCCGGACTCGCGCGCGGCACGGTCTTCACCTTCGACGGCAACACGGATGGCACGCTCAACAAGCTTAAAGCCGACGGCACGCTTTCCTCCGCATTGGGTACCGTGACCGTCGACGCTGACATCACAGGCCTGATCGCCAAAGGAAAGACAATCGGGCTGGGGGGCAAGGTCACGGCAAGAAACGTTGACGTCGGGAAACTCACCGGGGTCAGCCAGATCGGCGAAGTCTCGCTTAAAGGAATGATGGACATGACATTAGGTCACGGCAAGACCAGCCTGAGCATCGATTCCCTGTCCGTCGACAAATTGTCAGTCCTCGGCTACGACTACACCAACATCATCGCCGCCGGCACCTACATGGACAACGCCTTCGACGGGCGCATCGTCTGCGGAGACCCGAACCTCAACTTCCTCTTCCAAGGATTGTTCACCCTCTCGGACAAGACGAAGAACGGACTCTACAAATTCTACGCGTCCATAGGTTACGCCGACCTGCACGCCCTGAAACTGGACAAGAGGGAGAACTCCAAGATCTCCGGGCGGATAAACGCCAACTACGTGAACATCAGCCGCGGAGACCTGATCGGAGACCTTGACATACTTGGACTCACACTTGAGAACGACAACGGGTGGCACGAGATCGGCGACATCTGCGTGAAGTCGCACTCCAACGACAACGTCAACCGTGTCAACATCACATCCACATTCCTGAACGGCAACTACATCGGCAGCAAGCCGTTCACCAGTCTGATCAAGGATGCGCAGACCCTCACAGTCCACAGGGAGTTACCGGCCTTGTACAAAGGCTGGGCAGCCGAATGGAAGGGCGATGAGTACGAGCTGGATCTGAGTGTCGGTGACGCAAGGGACATCCTGTCCTTTGTCAAGCCCGGCCTCTACGTCGCCAAAGGCACCAAGGTGCGGATGAACATCAAGAGGGACGGCAACATGACAGCCTCCGTCAAGTCTCCGAGAATCGCTGTCAACAAGAATTTTCTGAAGGATTTTGACCTCGCCTTTGACAACAGGGACAGCAGCCTGAACGCGTCGGCTGTCTGCTCGGCCATCTCATTAGCCGGTGTCAACATGCTCAGTGACAACTTGTTGCTCTACGCAAGGGGGAACACCTTCGGAGCCGGATTCACCTACGACAACGGCACGGATCTCGCGAACAAGGGAGAGATGTACCTGACAGGGCGGCTTGACCGCGACTCCGACGGGAACCTGACGGTCAATGCCAAGACACTTCCATCCTTCATCTGGTATGATGACGCGGCATGGGACGTGTCCGAATCCGGCATAGACCTGATCGGCAAAGATCTCAGGATCGACAACCTGACAGCGAGAAGCGCCGACCAGTCCATCAGGATCAACGGAGGCTTCTCCTCCACAAAAAGAGACACGCTCTCCGTCAAACTCGACAAGATCGACCTGGGGCTGCTTGGCAAGTTCCTTGGCGACGGTTTCGGACTATCCGGCCTCGCTACCGGCCACGCCATCGTCTTCTCCCCGTGGGGCCGTGACGCGGGACTGATGATGAACCTCACGTCGGAATCGACCGAGGTCGCGGGACAGGACATGGGGACCCTGCGCCTCGCCGGCTCGCTGGAGGACGGGGTTATGCGCATGATAGCCCAGAACGACATCGATGGCCGGAAGACACTTAACATCAAAGGAGACTACGCGCTCAAGACAAAGAAGATAGATCTCACAGCCGGATTCGATGACTTCAACGTGGGCTACATCGCTCCCGTCCTGGAGTCAGTGTTCAGTGAGATGGGCGGCTCGATGAGCGGCAAGGTCAAGGTCAGCGGATCCATGGACAACATCTCGCTGCGCGGCGAGGGCACACGGTTCGACAATGCGATGCTGAGGGTGGGCTTCACCAATGTGGCCTACTACCTGAACGGGCCGTTCTCCGTCACCGACCAGGGACTGTTCTTCGACGGGATCTCCATCAAGGACCGGTTCAACGGCACCGGCAGCATAGAAGGGGGCCTGCTGTACGACCACCTGAAGAACATCAGGATGGACACCAGGATCAAGATGAAAGGCATCGAGGCCATCGACATGGACGAGGGCGGCGACAAGGCCTTCTATGGCCGCCTGTTCGCAAGCGGGGATGTCTCGATCAAAGGCCCGTTCAACGCCATCCTCATCGATGTCAACGCCCGGACGGACAAGAACGGACACATACATATTCCTATAGACAACGCCTCCAATGACGGCAAGAATGACCTTCTGACGTTCAGGCAGGCCTTCCGGGAAGTCTACGAGGATCCTTACGAGGCCATGATGAACAGCATGGCGGCAGGTGCCGGGAAAGGCAGCGACTTCGGAATAAGGCTCAGGGTCAACGCCACACAAGGCACCGAGGCCTATGTCGAGATCGACAGGGCTGCCGGCAATGTGCTGAACGGCCGCGGCCAGGGCATCATCGACATCGAGGTGCGTCCGGGAAGGGATCTGTTCACGATCAACGGCGACTACGCCCTACGGTCGGGCAACTTCCATTTCAACGCCATGGACATTGCCAAAAGGGACTTCACCATCTCGGACGGCAGCACGGTACGCTTCAACGGAGACGTGATGGACAGCGACCTTGACATTAAAGGAATATATTCGACAAAGGCATCCGTCGCCACCCTTATCGCGGACACCACCTCAGTCTCCGCCAGAAGGACCGTGAACTGCGGAATCGTGGTGTCCGGCAAGCTGAGGGAGCCGAAGCTATCCTTCTCCATCGATGTCCCGGATCTTGACCCAACCACCAAGTCGAGGGTGGAGAGCGCCCTGAACACCGAGGACAAGGTGCAGCGCCAGTTCCTTTCACTCCTGATCTCGGGTAGTTTCATGCCGGAGGAACAGTCGGGAGTCGTGAACAACACCAACGTACTGTACTCCAACGTCGCCGAGATCATGGCGGGGCAGCTGAACAACATCCTGCAGAAGCTGGACATTCCTCTGGACCTTGGCCTCAACTACCAGTCGAGCGAGAGCGGCACGAACATATTCGATGTCGCCGTCTCCACCCAACTTTTCAACAACAGGGTGATAGTCAACGGCAACGTCGGGAACCGTGAATATGCGAACTCATCCTCGGGGGCGGACATGGTGGGCAACCTTGACATCGAAATCAAGCTGGACAAATCCGGGCAGCTGCGGATGAACCTATTCTCCCACTCGGCGGATGACTACACCAACTATCTCGACAACACGCAGAGGAACGGTGTGGGTATCGCCTACCAAAGGGAGTTCAACACCTTCAGGGAGTTCTTCCGGAATCTGTTCATGAGCCGGAAAAAGAGGGAACAGAGGGCCGCTGAGACAGGGGCCCGGGAGGTGAAGAGAATCCGGATAGACGGTGAAGAGAAAGGACATTGATATTTTTTAATATATTACGAACATGGTAACAAACATCGCATTGGTCGCACATGACTCCAGGAAGCAGGAGTTGCTGGATTGGGTACGTTACAACGCAGGCTCGCTGAAGCACTGCCATTTGTTCTGCACCGGCACCACAGGCCGCCTCGTCTCGGAGACGCTTACAGAAAAGCTCGGCCCTGAGGCTCCCTCCATCGTCTGCCTTCTCAGCGGTCCGCTCGGCGGGGACTTCGAGATCGGCGGCATGATCGCCGAGGGGAAGATCGACATGCTGGTGTTCTTCTGCGACAACCTGATCATGCAGGGTCACCAGAATGACGTGATGGGGCTGGTCCGCCTGGCCTCCCTGTACAACATTCCGTTCGCCACGAACCGCAGCACCGCCGATTTCATCATCTCTTCCCCTCTCTACACAAGCACCCAGTACCGCCGCATGATCCCAAGCTGCATAGACTCCTACAAAAACCGCAAACTGTAGTTTTTTTTCCCCCACCATCCCTCCCATAAAAGCCGCCCCAAGCGCCCCAAAGCGCCCCATCGGAGCGAAGCGACAGAAGGGGTATCGGGGAATCCTTTCCCCGTGCCCCCCAGGGGGCTGTCACGAAGTGACTGGGGGGGTGAAGGTATGCGCACACAGTGCGAAGCGACGCAAGGGGTCTGGGGAATTCGGTCCCCAGTGCCCCCCAGGGGGCCGTCACGAAGTGACTGGGGGGTTGAAGGTATGCGCACGAAGGTATGCGCACGCGGAGCGAAGCGACAGAAGGGGTATCGGGGAATCCTTTCCCCGTGCCCCCCAGGGGGCTGTCACGAAGTGACTGGGGGGTTGAAGGTACTTCGCGCTGCGTGAGCAACGCACGCAGCGCGAAGTACCGGTCTTTTTTGCAAAGCAAAAAAAGACCGGTACTTCCCAGCACCAGTCTTTCCCACTTAATACAAACCTAATTATGAATAAAACGTATGATGAACAGCCATCATAGGAAAAAGGTTAGAAAGATAAAATCCTATTAGAACCAATTAACTCTACAGAAACACTTTGCACTATCTGTGCCAAATAATGTTCCGTGACTGCAATATCGCATTTATTTACCAAAAATCAAAATTAAAGCATCACTTTTCAAAGGAAACGAGCGAAAAAAAAGGATGAGCCTGCATATTCATGACAACTGCCTGCCATTAGAATATGCCATGCTGTTGAAGAAGGATTTGAATATCCCGGCTGCAATTACTATATTTGAACAACAGACAACGAATCTAAAGACAAAAGACATGGACATAAGGAGGACACTGACGGCCCTTGCCCTGCTGCTGCCGCTTTCGGCAATGGCTGTACCCACCGATGACGACAGAACCGGCACGATGACAAACGAGCCTTCCAAGGACGTGACCACGGTCAGCTTCACAATCGACACATCCGTGCTTGCAAGGATCTTCATGGACCCGCCTAAAGAAGCCAGACCACAGGTATGGTGGCACTGGATGGACGGCAACGTCTCAAAGGAAGGAATCAGGAAAGACATCGAATGGATGAAGAGATCCGGCATAGGCGGCTTCCACCAGTTCGACGCCGGAGGAATCAACATGCCGAGAGCCGCCAAGGTCAAACTCCCATACCTCTCCGACGGATGGAAGGAAGCTTTCCGTTTCGCTCTGCACATGGCAGACTCCCTGGACATGGATGTCACGATCGCCAGCGCCCCGGGATGGAGCTCGACAGGCGGCAAATGGGTGAAGCCGGAAGACGCCATAAAAAAGCTCGAATGGAGGCACGTTGACGTGCGGGGCGGGAAAGTCTCGACCAAACTACCTGATCTTTACAACGTTGTGGGACCTTACCAGGACTACCACGTGGGCAATGACCGGATAGAGGTCAAGCCGTACGGCAAGGATCTGTACGTCATCGCCGTCAGGCTGCCGGCATCTGACAAGGCGATGAGGGCGCTCACCGAAAGAGTCGAGGAAAGCGACTCCTGCATCACGGTGGAGTTCAGACAGCCACAGACGATCAAGGCCCTGACACTCCAGAGTATGGCGATGGGAGCCAGGCCGAAGATCGGAAATCCAGCGCCCGGAAGCGTCCTCGAAAGCAGCGACGATGGCCGGCAATGGAGGAAAGTCTGCGACATTGAACCAAGCGTGCTTCCATACCTGACAAAGAACATCCCGCAGACCTGCGCACGGTTCTTCAGGGTGACAGGCCGGCAGCTAGTCTCGCTGGATCTGTTCACCGTATCGAAGATCAACCACAGCCAAGAGGTCGGAGGCTTCGGAATAGTCCATGATTTCTGGAAATACGACACCGCATATTCAAGTGACGCCATCAGGACATCAGATGTCGTTAACCTTACCGGCAAGATGACCCCCGACGGCAGGCTGGAATGCACCCTTCCCGCCGGACGCTGGAGGATCTACCGCTTCGGCTGGTCGATCACAGGCAAGATCAACCATCCAGCATCGCCGGAAGCTACCGGCCTGGAGGTTGACAAACTGGATCCCGACGCTTGGATGAGGTACTTCCACACCTATGTGGACCTCTACAAGAACGCGGCTGACGGGATGCTGGGAAAGAAAGGCATACGCTATCTGCTGGTGGACAGCTACGAGGCCGGTTCCTTCACCTGGACCCCGAGACTCGCAGAAGAGTTCAAGAAAAGGCGAGGCTACAACCTTGTGCCGTGGCTTCCGGTGCTTACCGGGGAAATCATCGGCAGCTCGCAGATGAGCGAACGGTTCCTGTGGGACTGGAGAAAGACCCTCGGCGAGCTGTTCTGCGAGAACTACGACAGGATCAACGACATCGTAAAGGAATATGAGCTTGACGGGCGCTACACCGAAACCCATGAGGGCAGCCGCGCCTACACAGGAGACGGCATGGATCCGAAGATCAAGGCGACCATTCCGATGGCGGCCTTCTGGATGGAGAACACGCCTAACGGTTCCGCAGCCCCGGCGGCGGTCTGCGACATCCGGGAGTCAGCCTCGGTGTCGCACATCTATGGTCAGCCGATAGTCGCCGCGGAGTCGTTCTCGGTGGACGGAGACCACGGAAGGGCGTACACCTACTGCCCGGAGAACATGAAATACATAGCGGATGTCGGGCTGAGTGCAGGTGTCAACAGATTTGTGGTGCACGAGTCCGCCTCGCAGCCGAACGACAAGTACCTTCCAGGTATGCAACTGTTCCGTTACGGGCAATGGCTCCACAGGAACGAGACCTGGGGGGAATATGCCTGGACACTCACCAACTATCTGGCCCGCTCCAGCGCGATGCTTCAGCAAGGTCATTCTGTCGCTGACATCCTGCTCTACTACGGCGAGGACATCAATGTCACCGCCATCTATGGAGGGGACACTTTCAGCACCCTTCCGGATGTCCCGGACGGCTTCAACTACGATTTCGCCAATCCGACGGTGATCAAGTCCGGAGTCCACGCCAAGGACGGCAGACTCGTCGCCCCATCCGGAGCAAGCTACAAGGTGCTATGGATAGGAAGAGACCAGGACTTTATGTCGCTTGAGATACTCAAGAGGATCAAGGCGTTCGCCGACGCCGGTGTGATCATCTGTGGTAAAGAGCCTAAAAGATGCGCCGGCATGAAAGCCGACGACCGCTCATTCGCATCCCTGGTGGACAACGTGTGGCATTCGAGGAGGAAGAACGTGTTCACATGCAGCCTGGAGGAATGCCTCTCCAGAAGCGGCATGAGGCCCGACTTCATTGCGACCGCGACCACCGCACAAAAGTCTCTGCCACAGATCGTCCCTGCTGCGTTCGAGCAAGTGGAGGCACCTGCGAACGCCAAGGACAGCTACGGGGACTTTAAATATGTCCACAGAAACCTGCCCGGCAACACGCAGGTCTACTGGGTAAGGAACTTCTCCGGCGAGGACAAGGACGTGGATCTCAGCTTCAAGGATGGAGGAAGGTACGCCGCCCTGCTCAATCCGGAGAACGGCGAGGTGGCCGACATTCCTGTCACACAAAAAGACGGCAGGTTCATCGTCTCCACACCTATGCTGTCCACCGACGCCAGGTTCATCGTGTTCACGGACACGCCGATGGTCTCTGTCAGAGAGATTATCATCAAAACCCAAAGCAGCGCTTTCAACCTTGCGGACACCATCAGGATCGACTGTCTTCCATTCGCCAAAACAGCGGTACAGAAGAGTTCGGAACAGCAACTGAGCGTACTTCAGACTGTCGGATCCTCCTGGAACGTTCATTTCGAGCAAAAGAACGGAGGAACGGCGGACAAGGTCTTCGGCGAGCTTAGGTCGTGGACAGAGGAAGACAACCCGGTCGTCAAGTACTTCTCAGGAACGGCGGTCTACAGCACGACGCTGGAGCTTGACAGGAAGGCACTCGCTGGTGACGGAAGAATATTCATGGATCTCGGAACCGTGAAGAACATCGCCGAGGTGACTGTCAACGGCTCGGAGGCCGGTGTTCTGTGGAAGGCTCCGTTCAGGACCGGTGACATCAGGCACCTGCTCAAGGAAGGCGAGAACCATCTGGAGATCAAGGTCACGAACCTTTGGAGGAACAGGATGATCGGAGATGTCCAAAGTGACGAGACACACCCTGTGACCGCCATACGGCGCTTCTACAAGGCAGGTGACAAACTGCTCCCTTCCGGACTGCTCGGTCCTGTGGTCATTGTGGAGGAAAACTGATCCGCAAAGCGACCCGGAGGCCGGGTTGGAACTACAACAACTTGGTCGCCTGGGTCGCGTTACGGTACTCCGCCGGGGTCTGTCCGGTCATGTGACGGAACGCCGTGAAGAAATAGTCATGATTGTTGTAGCCGACATTGTAGGCTATCTCCTTGATGCTCATCGCCGTGTTGGTCAGAAGCTCCTTAGCCTTACTCATCCGCACCTCATTGATGAAACGGGCCGGAGAGAACCCTGTATATTCCTTGAAAGTCTTTCTGAACGAGGAATAGCTCAGGCAAAGCTTCGCCGCCACCTCCTCGGGGGAGACCGTCATGTACTGATCTCTGATGATCACCTTAGCCTGACTGATCTTGACCGCCGCGTCGGACTCCTGGAACTGAGAGTTCCTGACATAGAAATACGCCAGACTAATAAGCCGGCCCACGATCCCGGCCAGAACCTGCTGGAAGCCAGACTCCTGGTTCACAGCCGCCTCGATGGCCGAGGAATAGAGGCCGACGATGTCCTCATGGATGTTCACCTTGAAGAGTGGAGCCTCCTTCGAGAAGAATCCACGACTGACGAGATTGTCGATGAACTCACCGCTGAATCCGATCCAGTACTCTTTCCATCCGGTGGATTTCTCCGGGTAGTAGCAATGCCACTCACCAGGGAAAAGAAGGAACATCATGCCGCTGTTCACAGGAATGAGTTTCGACCGCCCCAGAGACTCGCAGCAGAACCTGCCTTTCCCCTCCGTGATGTAGATCAGCTGATACTCCTGAAGAATCCTGCCGCTCGAAACCGAAAAGACATAGCGGGAAGGATGATTAGTGGGCGGATAGTCCATTCCCGGCACGATTTCCTGGAAACCGACGGAATTCACAGCCGTTCCCCACTTCAAGTCAACAGGGTTGACCGCCAAATATTTAAGATGAACTGAAGCCATAGTTTTTAAACAATGTGTTACTTGTTGTGCGTCACAAATATAGCTAAAAAATCTTTCCAATCAAATTTTTAAGTACTAATATCAGAAAGTTCAGCACCTAAATAATAAAAAAAAACAAAATTTGTGAACAAAAATTAATGCCACGTAATTTATGAATTTTCTAGCATTTGATCTCGGTGCGACGAGCGGCAGAGCCATCATAGGAACTGTCGAAAACGATAAGTTCTCCTCAGAGGAAATCTACAGGTTTCCAAACGCCGTCAAAGAGGTTGACGGCAGGTACTACTGGGACATCCAGTCCCTTTTCGGCCACTTCATCGCCGCGCTTAAGAAAGTCGCCGGCATGGGCGTGAAGATCGCGTCCATCGGCATCGACACCTGGGGCGTGGATTTCGGCCACGTCGGGAAAGACGGTAAGATCATCGGAATGCCAAGGGCCTACAGGGATCCTTACACAGAAGGCATCCCTGAGAAAGTCTTTG
>ULSH01041039.1_pt1 | contig 14121 bp, 11 predicted proteins | sample 1956151 | NCBI WGS metagenome assembly ULSH01 (sample SAMEA4835702, study PRJEB28245) | human gut metagenome | biome: gut microbiome; material: fecal sample | place: Denmark | collected 2008 | reverse complement strand
GATGAATTATTATGCCATTTCCTTTTTTACCGGACAGCAATAACTCTGAATCAATAAAAGAGTTTTTGCAAATATGAGTCGCAAGTTATATTTTCACTTTTGCTATTAGTTTTCTAATCTTTCCTTCTCCGATGACAGGTGCGTGGGGATCCTCCGGATACATTATTGCAAATTGTCCTGGACGCAAGTCAACAAAAGAAGTCGGAGCATCTGAGTAAAGTGCACAGTCATTTTCCTTTTGATAAGCCTGTTTTTGTTGCTGAACATCTTCAAGGGCCTGACGGGACTCCTCGCTCAGATGAGCGTCCATTTCACCTTCCAAAGCCGCATTGATGATATTCTCCAACAAAGGAGCTAAGGCACCATCCTTACCGAAAAGAGGCTTACCGGCTTTTAACTCTTCCAATACTTGAGCACCAAGCTCATTAAAATCCATACTGCTGTTCATAATTCTTTTGTGTCGTTACAAAGTTATGCATTTTTTTGTTATGACACAGTTTATATGACAGTCTCAATATATAATATTGCGAATACAAACTTTCAGGTAAGAGTCTTAAAATAAGAAGGGAGAGTCTTTCGGCGTATTGCCGTTGGATTCTCCCTTAAATTCTATTTAAACACAATGTTTTTACTGCTTCTCTGTAAATGGGATGGCCTCCATGTACATATTCTTTAAGTTGATAATCACTTTTGAGAATTTTTCCAGTGCGTTTAAACCAAGCACACCGTCTTCTGTACCATTAGAAAAGGCAGTTGTCTTTAGTTGTCCAGTATGCAAATCAATGCCCGTATTCACATTTACTGAATCAATTATTGCTGTACCATTTCCTATACGAACAAGGGTAGTGGTAATTGTTCAGAAATTACTTTGTATAAAACTTCTGTTTGTCAAAATCAAAAACAGATACAGCTCCTTCGAAGAATTTCAGTCCGACACTTCCTTCTACCGTAAATCTAGGCAATGCAGAGGTTATGGCAATAACTTGCTTTTCAAGACTTCGGTTGCATAGACTGGCCTTTTCTGTAGTAATTGCTTCTGCAACAAGCACTCCTTTCTTGTTGTATGCCTTCTTCAACTCAATATCCGGATTATCATGAAGGAAGTCATGCACAACCTGACTATGCTTCATCAGGAAAACAAACGATGCGTTCCCCAAGTCAAGTAAATAATTACCAGGGAGAGAATAGTTCTTACCATCCTTCTCAAAGTCAAGATGTGTCTTGACGGCAGGCATTCCCATATAGCTGTCGTAGTTGATGGCTGTAGCTGTATAATTACCAGCCTCCGATTTGAATTGTTTTCTGTTCATCGAGCGGAGTTCAAGTTTTTCCATATCCAGTTTAATAATGCGGCTGCCATCCTCTGTATTACATATATTCTGTATCGGGATTGCTATTCCGCTGTATGTGTTATAACCAGACAGAATGAAAATCTCACCACAGTATTCCATATTGTTTCCTAATTGAACTTTACCTTTTGCCTTGTGGGTTATATCATAGACTTTTCCACCGAGATTCATTTTTTCATTTCCCTGCGTTTTGACATAATCCAGATTAATAGCTTCGTTATTTTCAAACGCATAAATGGAATCCATCACCATTACGAAAATGCCGGATTCCAACATCATTTTAGCTGGAACCTTATCGTTAATTTGAGTTTCAAAATAATAATGGCCGTTCTCTTTCTTCAATGCAAAAGAGCCGTCATTATTAGATTGGGCAAAAATAGTACTGTAACTAAGTAAAAAAAACGATAAAAGTAAAATTAAGTTTTTCATATAAAAATCTCCTATTTAGATATTGGTAATTCATAACAATGGCAATCAACAAACTGACCGTTCTTGAAACAGGCCTTCCTGAAGATTCCGCACTTATTGGAGGATTTCTATTGCGTGATCATGTCGGAACTTTTGACAAGAATAAGTTTTCCGTCTTTTAGTTTATAAAGCCTAATGATATAATCTTCCAGAGGAACAAGTATTGTGTTATCACTATTTCTATATTTAAAAGAATATGGAATTGGGGATTTGACATGTGTAAGTTCTTCTTTTATATATACTCTTGCCACGTCATAATCTGAGTCTTTCAAAGACTCAAATTTATTTTCTTTTTGATTTATCATCCATTGTGGATAGCCATGTACATACTTCGTATGTGGAAAAACCACATAGAGGTCTCTTCCGGATGAGTTTTTCATGTCCACCTGCTTATTGTCAGGCCCGGTCAAAACAGACGGAACTTCGATGTGATAATAATCCAAAAGTTCATTATAATAGCTGCTTGATTCGGGTTCTGAATAAACGGTAAGATCTATTGTCAAAGGATTTATTTGGGCTATTTGGTTCAGATAAGATGCAAGTGAACGGGAAAGTTTTTCATTATTATGGGCAAATCCGCATATAATTATGAACTTATCCTGAGGATTGTCTTGGATAACCTTCAGTATATTTTTCGCCGAAACAGAATCTCTGTTTTTATATTCGTAACCGTCATAAGCATGCAATTTGAATCCTGTTTGTATTGCATTCCTGACAAGATTTGCCATATTCGGTTCATTTGTATATATTCCTATTTCTCTTTCTGGATAAGCCACTTCCTCATATTCGGCAGATAAAGCTTCCATAAACAGATGCCTGTAACCATTGTCATATAAATCCTTTAATAGTGAATTGATAAAAACACGATGCTGCGGATATAAATGCGCTTCATTGAACATGATTATCTTTTCATCCAAAAAATTCTTCAAGATAAAATCTTTAGCTTCTGATGGGGTAATTGTTTCACTCAATTCTTCGCTTTGCTTCAGCTTTTGTATGGGATTCCTAAAAAGCAACCCCGTTCTGTCTTTCTCTAAGATTCTGCCATTGAAAGTTTGGATTGTCATCAGCGCTTGGCCATAGTAATCACGGAATTTTTGATTTATATGAGTACTATCCATTTGGATTCTATGTTCTGCTTCCAAAAAATCTATATTGCTTTTCCATGCTTTGCGCATATAATCAAAGGACCATAATGGGTTATTATAGTCAATGTTTATTAATTGCGCAGAAATTGTACCGCAATAAAGTAATATGATTGATAAAAGCGAAAGAAATCTATTCATATAAATATCTTTTACATTTAAGTAATTATAGGGTAATGGCGATCTTATTATTTTATCGCATCGAATCTTTCATTTTCCTTTTGAGCATATCCTTTGAAGAAACTTATCACATTCGGATAGAAATTCTCAAAATTTCTATACTTTGATTGTTTCTTTTCGTACTTTCTCAGTAGACTAACTAATTCCGGCATCCATCTGAAGTTTCGTTGCATCTGTTCCAATAATTCATTTTTTATTTCTTCCGATTTGTATTCCTTATCCAACATATAACAGATAACAGCAGCACGGACAAGTGACTCGTTGATCATGGTTTTCCAGTTATTATATGCCTGTCTCGACATACTCCATTGTGAAGACTTGAACAAGTCTGCGGCTGCAGGTTCTAGTTCTTTTACATGCGCAGGGTATTTGTTTTCATCCAGAAAATGATTGATAAAGGAATGGTTGAATTCATGGATCAGAGTAGGCAGATATCTTTGGTTGTACATTGGTACATCTTCTTCATTTACAAAATAGCCTACTATGGCAAATACATCCTTCTTTCGTCCTTTTAATTGTCGGACTACACCATAGTTGCCTCCTCCATTACAGAATCCGATTATAATGGAATAATTCTCCTGAGGCTCACAGCCATAGAAATTTGAGAACCAGTCAAAATCGACGTAGTTTGTCACATTATGTTGAAAAGACTTAATCCCCTTTTCATAAATGTCTTTATGGGCTTTGAAAAACTCATGGAATTTTGTGTCCTTATAAAAGCTGTTGAGATAAGACAGAAATTCATCTTTATCCACGTCTGTCCATCTTTGATCCAGGGAAGGAGTATCTTTATCTATTAGGGAAAGCGAATCGTTATGGTTATCTAGATGTATGGCCATTGACATGACTGCGTCATAGGATATGCCATATTTATTTCTGAGTTCTTGCATATACCGTATTGCAGGATGATCAGTATTATCCTTAAAATAGTTGTCCATATCCTTTATGTATAGCCCTCCCATATCCATATTATATTCTTGGAATCCGGCCATACGGGACAAAATACTCATCAGTTCTACATTTTCATTTACCTGCGGAACTACTGACTGTGCTTTTATCCAAAGACATCCAATGAGCAGGGTAAAAAGAATCATACATTTTTTCATATCGTAAACGGTTTATTATTCATAGAATTTAGCGAAAGTGATATAATAATCTATCTTTGAATTGGGTAAAGTGAAAGGCAAGAAATTGCCGAAATAGACAGCAGGGCAGCCTGTTTCACCTTCCACGCTTGCAATGCCTAATTTCTTCATTGTATGAGCCAAAGTGGAAGCACCGGAATAGGTCTTGTTATTTACAAGAACAGTTGTCTTTCCGCGATATAGATTTGTATCTTCCAGATTGTTTTTGACAGGAGTGTCTTTTATAACAAACAATTCTCCATCCGGTAAGTTACAGATTTGATGGTATATCTCTGGATGCCGGTCTTTATTATAGGCTTTAGAATATGCACTGACTTTTATTTGGCTTTGAGAATATAATGTGTAGTCAGGATGTGGAAAGTAGGAAATTAGCCTTTCCACACACTGACTCGAACCACCCGTGTTATTACGCAAATCAATTATTATTTCCGGTATCTTTCTGAGATTTATTTCCTTAAAAATAGAATCACAGAACGCTTTCAACTCTGTTTCCTGATACACATTACGAATGGTAAGAATTGTTTTTGTATCATCGGAAGAAAACTCGCAAGTGAAACTTTCGGGCTGGACCTTAGACTGCCTTTCCTTAATGACCTTCAAAGCCACATTCTGCGGCACTCCTCCCAAAAGTTTCTTTTCTACTTTATCTCCCTGTTTTATGGTAAAAAGATACGAATCACTCCATCTATACATATACCATAGCAACGGAGACCAATAGAAGTTTACGCTGGCTTCTTTAATTCCATTATCTTTTTCGGCCCCCCAAAGACTGTACATCCGTTCGAGGATGTCTTTTGATCTGATGCCATTTATAGTGAGAATAGTATCTCCTTCATTAATCTCAGAATTATTGGTTACTGGATAGTCTACAAGAAAGACATCTCCTGCTGCCTTAATTCGTATAGGCATGGTATTACCATTTTTCTTTGCATGAGCAATGATATCGGTTGTGATAGGTGGCAACATCATGCTATGACCATCTTTTATATTTGCTATAAAAGGAGCAATCTTTAGGTAAAAATCAGATACATTTATAGAATCAGTCAGAGATTTTTTTATCTTTGCTTTATTGTTTTCATACTCTTTTCTTGATTGATAGAGATAAAGATCAGGATGCACACATTCCAATTTTGCACATAAAGTGTCAAAATCGGCTATTTGCTGGATGGGACTTAACTTTTGTCCGAAGGAAATGCAGCCCCATGGTAAGAGAAGTAGGCAATATATGATAAATATCTTCTTCATACTAGAATTTTATCTGATTTATATCATGTCTTTAATTGGAAGTTTTAATTATAAGGATTTTATATTGAGCAAATGGTCCAGTTGATCTCCAACTCCTGTATGGCTGTCATTGAGCAGGTCGATGAAGTCTGTATATTTTAAGGGATGCTTTCCTGCATGTCTGCGATAGAAATCTGATATAATTTTCATCAGTTCTTCATATCCTATTTCTTTTGCAATACGTTCGAGTACCAGAGGTCCTTTTCTGTAGACGATGGTATTGTTGTTGTTCACTACGACATTGAGAATTGGTTCGTCTTGAGGTGTATCCTTAATCTTCTCATATTCCATCCTGCACCAGTCAAGTTGTTTTGAATATGTCAGAGCACCATAGAAATGACGAATGAACATAAGCGTCATGAACTCGTTCAGTGTCTCTTTGATAAAATAGGCTCCAGGTTGTCCGTCATCAATGAGCAAAGTCCATTCTCCCAGCCACCGATGTCCTATCTCATGGATAAGCGGATATATGTCGGGATATGTGGAGAACTTCTCCTGCGAAGCGGAGATGAAGCCGATGTTATATCTATTGCTGAATCCTTTTCCGTTATGGAATAGATAAACTGGAAAAGCCGTTACGTTACGTTTTTTTGAAATATAATCTTCTCTATATATTCTGCTAAAGAAAGCGATAGCAGCTTCAGTCAGTTTTATCAGTTCGTCATACCTTTCCTTATCGCACTGCATATCCTTGATCTGATAGATAGACAGTTTGCCGGGGATGTATTCCTCTGTCCGTTGATAAGCCTGATTACGTATAAATGCGAGTGTCAATGACTGTGACAGGATATGATTCAATTTGCCGCTGTATCTCGTAGTATTGTCTGATTCCAACGGATATGAGCAAATAAAAGAAAGAGAATCCGGTGTTTCCACATTCAAGGCAACATCCATGAAAGTATTCGGCACATAAGGATAGAAATATTCACCGAAGCTGGTCTCCCATAGCTCAGTATCGCCTTTACCATAAATAAAGAATGCGGATAAGTTCGTATAGTCGTAATCCATACTTATACGAACGGTCTGCTTTTGCTTTTTGTGGAAGACGATTTTCTTTGATTTCTGATTATATTCATACTCATACATTTTATTATCAATCCTCAAATTGTCAATTGAAAATTCTTGTCCTCCACCTAAGTTCATGGAGACACTGTCTTTGTCTTGAAAATCCAATGAAAAGGTGCATGAGACATGAAGATTGGCAGCTTCTTGATAGTCTTTACTGATGTGAAGATTATAGTTCTTTATTTCTTCTGCCATTGAAACATGTCCCATCATCAAAATTAAAGTCGCGATGAAAATGATTCTTCTCATAATACTTATGGGATTGGATTCTTTTTATTCATTAAAGTGTATGTCTCCAATAATGGTTAGAGCAGTTATTTATAAAAATAAGTTGCTCTTGATTGGTAGTGTTTCATCGGAGTGTATCAGGTCTGTCTTCACTCCTGTCTGTAATTTTCTGACGATTTCACAAATTTAATATTTTATTTTTATTAGTCTTGCCAAGTGAAGTGATTTTTGGGATTTTTTATGCTATCGGAGGAGAATGTGGGTGGGCTGATCGGTAATAGGTCTGACCTAAAATAGAAAATAATGGATGATACTGGCAGGATAGGATGGGGAAGACATCTTTACCGTCTAGATGATGGAAGATGGTGGACTACTGATAAAATCAATGTTGTCGGTCTAATGATAGATGTGGGTCAAATATGCAAGAAGCTGCCCTTCGTGCAAAGCGAAGGGCAGCTTCATATATATATAAGGTAGGGTGAACTCTTGCTGCTATGCAGGATGTTGTTGCATCCGCGTCTGATCCCCTTGGTTTAATACCACTGTACGCTGTTGGAATATCCGCTGCGCTTATCGTATTTGAGTGCATCGGTCAGTGTGGCAGCGTTGCATCGGAAGGTGAAGTTGTAAGAGGTATAGGGCGCCAGGACGACGGAGCAGCTCATGTTGAAGCAGTGGAGGTCGCGTTGCAGTGAGGCGGTGGTCATGCTCAGCTCGTGGTTGTCGAAGTCATAACCGGAAGAGAAGCTGATGTTCCAGCCATCGGAGATACGGAGATTACCACTGACATTGAGTGTCTGTGAGAACTTGTATCCGTAGCGCATGGTCTTGTAGTTGAACTTACCGCCTGTATTTTCCCTCATCGTGATGCCGTAGCCGAAAGTGATCGACCAAGGCATGGAGAAGGGCATATAACCGTCGTCGTCGGTTTCTGTCTTGCCGCCTCCACTCTTTTTGCGTGCGGCATGCTGAGCATCGAGCATGGTGTCGTCGGCATTGCTTTCGATGTCGGTATCTACACCTTCGTCATCGGTGTTGTTGTTTTTATTCGTATTGTCGTCCTTATCATCGCCACCTCCAAAGAGCTTCTTGATCTTTTCAGGATTGAGGGTATAGGAGATGTTTTGCGACATGCCCTGGAAACGGCCGAAGCGGCCGCGGCCCCACTCAGTGTGATTGCCGACATAGGGATTTCCGTTCTCATCAAGGTCATAGGCGTAGGTGGCGAAGACCGCATTGAGGTTGAAGGTGTAGCTCTTCCACCATTTCAGACGCAGACGGACGGACAGGTCGCTCCATTTGTGTGTCTGGGCAGCCATGTTGTAGGACAGGGAGGCGCCCAATTCATCGATGAGGCTGATCTTCTTGAAACCAGTGGAGTCATCGTCGCTCTTGATCTTCATCTCGAGGTTGTTGCTCACATCGAAGGAGACAGATCCTGTCTTACCCTTACCCGGCACGCTGTAGAGTCCGTTGGAGAAAGGCGAATATTCTACGAGTGACACGTTGCCGTCGGCATCGGTCTTTTGGTAAGTCTCATAGTAGCCATAGCGCGAGCTGCCGAAGTCTGGGGCATAAGAGAAACTCACGGTCGGTGTGATGACGTGACGGATGGCTTGGATCTTGTCACCGAAGATCTTTTTGCTGGGCATCCAGAAGCCGTAAAGCTTAGTGGAGGCAGAGAGACTCAGGTTCCAGTTGTACACGTTGTAGAATCCGTAAGTGGTATCGGTCTTCTCTACCTGTCGTGCCTCGTCCCAGGAGCGCATGACCTTATTGGTGTACATACGGTCGGTGAAGGAGAACGAGGGGCTTACGTTGAGATACTTGAACAGAGTGAACGAACCGCTGATAGGAATCTGGTGCTGCATACCGTTGCGCCAGTCCTTGATCAGATTGGAATGGAGGAAGCGGTCCTCCGTAGTATTGATCGAGTTGCTCAGCTGTCCGGTGTAGCTCATGGAGATCTTTTCATACCAGCGTTCCTTTCCTGCCGCATGCTTGCGTCGGAAGGGATAGAAGCGGGCGATGGAGATGTTGAGGTCGGGCAGTGTCATGGAGAGCGTGGAGTCGCTCATATTCTGCGAGAGGTTGGCCGATGACGTCAGCGTCATGCCGATGCTTGAGAAAGTGGTGCTCCATCCTACGGATGATGTACGTGTGGTCTGTGCGAGCGTGTAGGGATTGTAGAGCGAGTTGAGGTTGTTGCGCTCATAGCTCGTCGATGCGAAGTTGATGCTTGCTGAGAGGGTGTTGAACGGATTGGCCTTGGCATCCTGCCGGTGACTCCACTGGAGTTTGAAACTGCGTTGGGAGCTGTAGTCGGGCATGCCCTTTTCGCCCGTCTTCGTGTCTTGGAAAGAGAAGAGGAACGATCCGCTATAGCGGTAGCGCTTCTTGTAGTTGGAGGCGGCCGAAATTCCCCATGATCCTTTCGTGTATATTTCACCGAGGAGCTTCAGATCCATCTTATCGCTGATAGCGAAGTAGTAGCCACCGTCACGCAGGTAGAATCCCCGGGAAGACTCATCGCCGTAGGAAGGCATGATGAATCCGCTGGAGTAACTCTTTGTGAAGGGGAAGAAGCCGTAGGGGATGGCCAGTGGCAGCGGCACGTCGGCCACAACGAGATAGGCCGGTCCGAAGACGACGTCCTTACCGGGCCGTACCTTGGCACGCGAGAGGGCAATGTAGAAGTCAGGATGGGGAGCATCACAAGTGGTGTAACGGCCCTGCTTGAGATAGATGGAGCCGTCGGCATCGCGTTTGGACAGGCGTGAGGTGAGGAAACCGTCCTGTTGTTGCGTATTCACATTTTTGATGAAGCCCTTCTTTGTCTTGAAGTTGAACGACATCGTGTCAGTGTCATACGTGTCCTGGCCCATCTTGAAGACAGGTTTTCCCTTGATGCCGTCCTCGGCCGTGGAGTCGGGCGATCCCATGGCATGTACCAGTGAAGAGTCGAGACTGAGATGGATCTTGTCGCTCTGCAGGTTCATACTTTCATAGTCGACGGTCGAATTACCGAAAAGGTAAGCTGTCTTTGATCCGGCGCGATAGACGAGCGAGTCCTCTGCTGTATATTTTACGGGGGCGTCGATACCGTTTTTCTTTGCCCGGTTGATGGAATCGAGACGGATGGAGTCGTCGATGGCCTTGTTGTGGTGCCAGATGGCCAAGGTCAGCGAGTCCATGTGGGTGGTATCGTCAGGAGAGATGATGGTACTGTCGTTCACGAGGGAGTCGTTCCCGGCAATGATGGTATCGGCAGAGGCCCGGTCCTTTTTCTTGTCAGGAAAAGGACCAGTAGTGTCGGCCAGGATGCAGACGGCTGCAAAAAGTGCGAGTATCGTGAAAAGATGCTTCCTCATAAGAGTGCAAAATTAAGGAATAAAAAGGGAAACAGGGCACGATTTCCGCTTTTTAACGCAATAAAAGCGAGGTGTTGAATGCCGGCTATACCGGTAGGGAAGCTGTGGCCGGCCTAGCCGAAGAGCTGCTCCCATTCGAGGAAACGTTTCAGTCCTGCCTCTCCGAAGCGTGCCAGGCTCTTTTTCACGTGTTTAGGTGTCTTTTCTTTTCTATCACCCGACTTGCTGAAAAACTTGTCGGCATAGCAGATGAGCTTCTCTTCCGTCGTCTCGGGCAGGAAGTCGAGAGGGGGCAGAGGGAGCTGTTGCTCGACAATTTCCTGAGCCGTCAGTCCTGCGCCTGTATGACGTTCGCACACACGGGCATAAGGTTCCAGATCGCGTCCCTCCTCGCGGGCGATGCCGCGTAGCAGTTCGGCTCCGATTCGTCCGTGGCAGATATAGGGCTCGTTGCCTTCGCAATAGATGCCGGGAGCATGGCAGCGGAAGATGCCCAGGTCGTGGAGCATGGCGGCGTCGGCCACTAATTGTGTGTCGAGTTGGAGTTCCGGATGACGCTGGCAGCAGGCAAGGGCATAGTCGCGCACAGAGCGACTGTGCTGCAGCAGGATATGGCGTAGCATGTTGTCATCGGGATAAAAATGTTGGATGATGTCCATCACCCATGGGGAGTCCAATAGGATAGCGTTCATGTGTCTGATGTTGGTGATATGGGTTGTAATGGAAGAGTAGGCCTACCGGGGCGGGATCTTAGCCGGCCGGTAGGAAGGGCGGCAGTCCGTTGCCGGCAAAATACGATATGCCATAGTGAAAAACGCCCCCTTTTCCTCACGGGAAAAGAGGGCGATATAATAATGAAATAGGAGAGAGTCTCCTCTTGTCTTATTCGTGGTCGCGCTCGATGTAGGCAATGACATTGCCCTTCTGCACCTTTGAGCCTTGCTTGGCGTTGATCTCGACGAGCTTGCCGCCCAGATCGGCCTTTACCTCCACAAACTCGCCCCAAGGAGCCTGGATGAAGCAGAAGCTGTCGCCCTCCTTGTATTCCTTACCGATGTAAGGCTCTACGGCGGGAGCGGCCTCGCCATCGCCCTGGAAATCCCAGAATATCTGACCTCTTACAGGAGCTACGATAGCATCAGCCTTAGCATGCTTGTACTCGGCAGCCTGCTCGGGAGTCATCTTGGCACCTTCCTTAGCATCCTTCATCTTCTGCAGGTCGGCTAGGAAGTTCTTCTTAGCCTGACCGCTCTTATAGTTGCGGTACTGCTCGGGGTGCATAGCCAGCTCGAAGAGCTCTTCGTCGTCCTGACCATAGTCCCAACCGTTCTCATCCATCTCTTTGCGGAACTCAGGCAGTGCGTCTTTCAGCAACGTGTGAGGATCGGCAGTCGTGAACTCGCGTCCCTGCTTCTTGGCCAGTTCTACCAGCTCGGGATCGATCTCGCCAGGCACTTTTCCACTCTTTCCGAGGATCATACCCCACATAGAGTCGTCCATCATGACAAAGCGACCCTTGCCCTGCTCCATGGTCAGAAGGTTCATCAAGGCGATGTTCTTCGTGTACTGAGAGAACGGGGTTACGAGGGGTGGATAACCCACGCGCGGCCATACATAAGCCACCTCATCGAAGAGACGGATGAGCATATCGTCCATGGACAGCTCTTCCTCACCCTTCTTCTTGCGGAGGTTATTGATCGTGGTGCGGATACCGCCGAGGTCGGCCATCATTGAACCCATCATACCACCGGGCAGACCGCAGGTGAGCAGCAGTGAGGACATCACCTTGTTGGCAGGATTGATGAAGTAGCCGAGCCACTCGTCGATGAACTCCTGGGTCAGGGCACGTGCTTTCATATAAGCACCCATGTTGATGTCGGGCACGTCGAAGCCTTCGTGCTTGAGCATGCTCCGTACACTGATCACATCGGGATGTACCTTACCCCATGACAGAGGCTCGATAGCCGTGTCGATGATGTCGGCGCCGTTGTTACATACCTCGAGGATGGAGGCCATGCTCAGACCGGGGCCGGAGTGACCGTGATATTCGATGATGATATCGGGATGGTTCTCGCGGATCTTCTTGGTCAGCTGACCGAGGAAGGCGGGCTGGCCGATACCGGCCATATCCTTCAGACAGATCTCTTCTGCACCGGCAGCGATCTCTTCGTCAGCCAGTTTGCTGTAGTAGTCTACGGTGTGGACAGGTGAGGTGGTGATGCAGAGGGTACCCTGCGGGGTCATACCGCCTTCCTTGGCCCATTTGATAGACGGAACGATGTTTCGGATGTCGTTCAGACCGTCAAAGATACGGGTGATGTCCACGCCCTGTGCGTGCTTCACACGATACATCATGGCGCGTACATCGTCGGGCACGGGATACATGCGGAGGGCGTTCAGACCACGGTCGAGCATGTGTGTCTTGATGCCGGCCTCATTGAAAGGCTTGCAGAAGGCACGCACGGCCTCATTGGGGTTGTCGCCGGCCAGCAGGTTCACCTGCTCGAAGGCACCGCCGTTGGTCTCCACACGGGAGAAGCAACCCATCTCGATGATGGCGGGTGCTACGCGTTCTAACTGATCCTTGCGTGGCTGGAACTTACCGGAGCTCTGCCACATGTCTCGGTAGACGAGACTGAACTGAATCTTCTTCTTCATATTGCTTTTTAACCTTGTTTTCTGATACCCGAAGGTGTGCTCATGGGAAAGCCTATCTTTTCTGCGTTCCTCTTCTTAGAGGGAGTGGATAAGAGGCCTTCCGCCGTGCACGGCTGCAAAATTAGATAAAAAAATTCAAAATGACATGTTCATGCATGCTTTTTTAAGATTAATAACTATCTTTGCATACAAATAGATACGTCTACCAATAGATACATCGGATGATAAAGAAGATATTTTTGCCGCTTCTCCTGATCATGATTCTTTTCACTGCCTGTGGTCATAAGAAGCAGGATACTAATGCTGCTATGCTCAAGGCGATGGCGCAGTCACGTCTAGAGGGTGACCGCTCTGTCTACGGTCTGGCGTGTGAAGGCTGCACGGACTCTGTTGTCGTTCTGCTGCCTGAGGGCGGAGGTGATCCCGTGAAATATAATGTCATTGAGGCAACACGCCGTCATAAGGTGCTTGGCAAGCTGAAGACAGGCGACTGGATATGTGTAGTGCCCAATGCTAAGGATTCAATGGTGGCCGACATTGTTGTTGACCTTGATCAGTTGCGTGGTATATGGTGCTATATCGTCATGCCGAAGATGCGCGATTTTGAAAAGATGCCTAAGCGTCTGCAGACGCAGCTGATGAATGAGCTGTCCGATTCGATCAAAGAGACTTTTATGATCCCTCGTGAATATGGCTTTTATCTGAAACGTCACTGGGTGGCACAGAGCGTAGGCTATGTGCAGGAGTCGAATTCCCTGGCTGAAGAGTCGCCGGTGGTCTATCCGCCACTAGGTTACTTTTCCGAATGGCATATCCTTAACGGCAACTTCGTCATGACGAGCGGTACGCCGCATTTCTCGGAAGACGGGAAGTCGACACTCACCGATCTGAAATATGATACGTGTTCTATTGATTATCTAGGCAACGACTCCCTTGTCCTTACCGACCGGTACGGCTCGCGTTCTTATTACCGTAAGGATAATCTGAGCGATGTGAATAAGAAGGCGCGTGCCATAGCTGCCATGCGCTCGAAGCAGGCCTTGCAGGAGACGAAGCAGTAACCGAGATATATTGAAAATATCACTTGATGACAACCCCGGACGGAGACACAACTTATAAGGGTATCTCTGTCCGGGGTTGCCCGTGTCTTGCAGTAAGGAAAAAAGCGGCTCACCCGATGAATATGGGGATTGTTTAGCTTGGGCCCGAAGAAGACATCCTATCCTTG
>ULSH01010359.1_pt1 | contig 14126 bp, 9 predicted proteins | sample 1956151 | NCBI WGS metagenome assembly ULSH01 (sample SAMEA4835702, study PRJEB28245) | human gut metagenome | biome: gut microbiome; material: fecal sample | place: Denmark | collected 2008 | reverse complement strand
AAAGGAGGGTGTGCCGTAAAAGCCAATTACGACACACCCCCCTGCTTTTCATTTTGCCGCTATCAGCCGCGGAATAGTGACTCCTCCAACTGCACCCGAAATTTGACACCCCTCCATACACCATTGATGCCGGACGCTGATTTTTATGGGCCGATAGAGGCGCCGATTGACGCTTTTTTTGTAACTTTGGAGCGTGAAGCTGAAGGCAATCAAATATGCCGTAATGATGACCGTGGCCATACTTGCAGGTAGCGGGTTGGCTGTGGCCGCACCCGTAGCGCCGCGCCCGGGTGTCGTGGTGCGTTCGACCGTATCCACAACGGACGATGGCGACATCGAGGTGGTTGTGCGCGGCTTGACAATATATGTCACCACGTCGCGACCCATACAAGTGAAAATTTTCACCATACTCGGTCAGTTGATTGTTCAGCAAAACGTGCCGGCGGGTACTACGCGGCTAAACGTCAAAGCCCGCGGCATATACATACTCAAGGCCGGTGATGCCACCTGCCGCATAACCGTGTGATGCCGATTCGAAGTCGGTGTCACCCAACATTATAGACATCCCGTAATATGGATAATATCAGTGTAAAGATTGTGAACACCTCCGGACACGCACTTCCGTCGTATGCCACGGTCTCATCCGCCGGCATGGATGTACGGGCGCATCTGTCCGAGCCGGTAGTGCTTGGTCCGTTTGAACGCGCCCTAATACCCACCGGGTTGCGTGTCCAGCTTCCCGAAGGCTACGAGATGCAGCTGCGTCCGCGCAGCGGCCTTGCCCTCAAGCACGGCATCACCCTGGTAAATACGCCCGGGACGATAGATGCCGACTATCGCGGCGAAATCGGAGTGATACTTGTCAACCTTTCCGACCGGCCCTTTACAGTCAACGATGGCGAGCGCATTTGCCAGATGGTGATAGCACCGTATACCAGGGTGCAATGGACATCGACCGAGACTTTGGATGACAGCGAGCGGGGCGCCGGGGGCTTTGGACACACCGGCGTCAAGTAAACCATTCCGGGGCACAGTCGGGTGAGTACTCTCGCGCATGACGCCGCTGCATTAGGCAGGCGATCTCGTGGATTGTAGACAATAATAATTACAACAACAGTCAGATATGACCCTACGTCGAGCATTTGGCACAATGGCGGCCATGGTGACACTGATGGCCGCAGTATCGTGGGCGGCTTCCGGCCACCGTCAAACATCATGGGAGAAGGCCGCAGACATGCGCAAGGCCGACTATGCCTATTTGCAGGCTGTGTCAGCCTTAAATATCGATTCTAACGACTTGGCACAGCGACTTGTAGAATATGCCGCGGCGCTTGATCCGGAGGACATCAACATCAAGGCCTTGCAAGCGCTGCTGACCCTGAATATGGATCCCGATTCGGCGGAGGTATATCGCAGCTATGCCGTGCTGTGGGACGAGTTCCGCGCCGATCCGACGCAGTATTATAACGGCTCGGCCATAGCCTCGATAGCGCGATACCTGCACCGCTATGACGATGTCATCGAGGTGTGGCGCACACTTGACTCAATATATCCGGAACGCACGGAGACTGCCGCCAATCTGGCCAATGCATATATCGTTAAATATGCCACGGGCGACACCTCTGCATATACCAAGGCTATGGCCATATTCGAACGTCTGGAACGCGGAACCGGCAAGGACATGGGCTTGTCTTCGCAAAAGATACGCGCCATGGCGCTCAAAAAAGACACCATGGCCATAGTACGCGAACTCAACCAACTGGAGAATGCCAATCCGCGAGACCCCGATGTATTCCTATATGCTTCAGAGATATACAAAACCTTGGATGCAGACTCGTTGCGCCATGCGTCCATACGCCGGGCGTGCGAGATAGACAGCACCTATGGAGCGGCACTCATAGCCATGGCGCAGTACTATGCGGACAGGGACGACTCGGCCGCATACGATCATCAGGTGTTCCGTGCCCTGGTGAGTCCAACGCTGGAGTACGAGACCAAGCACGAGCTGTTGCGCGGATACGTAGGCCGTATGTACTCGGACACGGCCCAATGGCCGCGCATCGAGAATGTCTTTGCGCGTATGCAGCAGGTCAACCCGGGCGAGCCATCGTTGCACTCGCTGTACAGCGCCTTTGAGTACACTTGCGGCAATTTGGTACAGGCCACCGAGCAGATGGAATATGCACTATCGCTTGATCCGTCGGACGAGGATGTGCGTTCGTCGCTGTACTCGTTGCAAATACAGCGCGGCGACACGGTGGCGGCCATAGCTACGGCAGTGGGCGGCATTACCTACTCGCCTGACAATCTCGGTTTCCCGATACTGGCCGCTTCGGCTAATATCGTAAACGGCAGGCCGCAAGAGGCTTTGGAAGTATTGCATAAGGTCAAAATCAACGAGGTGAACAACCCCGAAGCCGTATCCAATTTTATGTCCACACTCGGCGATGCCTATCAGGCGGCCGATTCGTTGAGCAAGGCTATCGAGACGTACAACAAGTCCATAGAGATTTATCCTTCCAACTTCCTGGCGTACAACAACGCCGCGTATGCTATGGCTCAGAACGACACGCTGCTGGACCAAGCCTTGTCGTATGCACGCTATGCAGTGCTCTCTGACATGGAAAATCCCACGTATCTGGACACATATGCGTGGGTGTATTTCAAAAAACGTGACTATCCGCAGGCAAAAAAATATATAGACCTGACGCTGAAGTACTCGTTGCCCGTCGAAGACAGTATCGCGGTTGACTCTGTGGCGTCACCCGAAGGCTTTGTCTCCGATTCGATAGCGCCTGATTCGGCGTACATCGGCACGGAAGCAACGGATGCCGGCTCGGATATAATTGAAGACGAGGACTTTGACACAAACGATATAGTGTCTGCCGAAGTGCTATCGCACGCAGGAGACATATACTTTATGAGCGGGCTGCCCGAACAGGCTTTGGAATTCTGGAAACGAGCCGCCATTCTCGCTCCCGATGACGAGATGCTGGCACGCAAAGTCAAGTACAAGACTTATTTCTATGAAGACAAAAAGGGTAAGGCCAAACAGGCTGCGGACGACCGGGACAAACCGTCCAAGTCAGGCGCGTCCAAGCCCGATACATCCAAGCCGAAGCCGTCCAAACAAAAACATTGACACTCAGACATGAAGATTAAGACTACAATTTACATGATGATAGCCGCGATGATATGCGGCATATTTGTCGGATGCTCCGGTCACAAGGCCGCGCTATCGCTCGCCACCGAAGGCGGGACGTGGCACGACATGACGCTTCCGGTCAAGTTGTCGCTCAAGTCACCGACCTCGTTTTCGATGGGCGGACGTGCAACCATTGTGCGTGACAGCGTGGTATACATGTCTTTTCGCGTACTCGGGTTCGAAGCCGCAGTGCTCAACGTGACTGCCGACTCGGTATTTTTTGTGGACAAGTACCACAAGTATTTCTTTGCAGAGTCGATGGATGCAGTCCTCGGACATTATCGCAAAGACATGGGCATAGGGCATATACAGGAATTGCTGATGGGCCGCTCGCCCTTGGCCGTAGACAACGTCGTCTCCTTTGGTGCAACCTCGACGTTGCCTGTACGCGTCACCTACAGCAATTATGAGAACGCAGGGTCGGAACGCATGGCGCGAAGTGTCGGCATAGATGCCACGATGAAGAAAACGGACGTGCGTGCCGCTATCGAGTGGTCGCCCTCATCGGCGCGGTGCAATACCTTTCCGCAGGTGCGCTTCCGCCGTCCCGGCAAGGGATATCGTAATATCACCATCGCCGAGGCCCAGCATATCTTCAAGAACATAACGCTATGATATGAAAAATCTTGCCGTCATAGCCATTACCGTCATAGTCTGTGCCATCGGCGGCACCGTCTTTGCACCGGATGCCTATGCCAAGAAGACACGAAAAGCCAAGCCGCGTACCACGGCCGCAGCATCCAAGCCGCGCACAGCCTCGGACATAAAACGCGAGCGAACAAATACGGCACGCGAAATCACTGAAACGCGGCGTAAAATCGATGACAATAAACGTGCGACACAACGTCGGCTCAACCAGCTCAACGACCTCAATTCGCGCATATTCACCCAAAACAGACACATATCATCGCTGCAAATCACGGTAGACTCGCTCAATCGAGGTATTGCATCTATGCAGGATTCGATACAGGGCATGGAGGCGCTTGTCGATTCGCTGCGTGCCGATGTGGCTGTCGCCCTGCGCCGGCAGCGTGCACGCCGCCGTCAGGCCAATAATTTGGCTTTTGTCTTTGCTTCCAAGGATTTCAACATGGCAGTACGGCGCATAGGCTACCTTAAGCAGCTCAATCGACATCGCGTGGCCAAAATCACGCGACTGCGCGAAGCTATAGCGCAGCTGGACAGCCGTCGCAACGACCTGAATAATATGCTGGCACATCAGACAGACGCAATCAATCGGCTTAGCATAGCACGCAATGTCCTGGTGACGCAACAAAACCGGTCGCAGCAGATGGTCAACGATTTACGTCGTCAAGGATCGTCCTTGCAGGAAGTGCTGGCTCAGCGCCGTCGCCGCATGCAGCAATTGGACCGCGAATTGGACCGTATCGTCGCCGAGGAACAGCGCCGCATAGCCCGCGAGCAAGAGGAAGCACGCCGGCGCGAGCGACAGCGGCAACAGCAAAATCGCCGGGGACAGGAACAGCCGTCCAAGCCGACCGCCCCCGAACCGCCAATGGCCGAAACAACGGCAGATGCGGCAACGCGCAAGTTGACAGGTAGTTTCGAAGCCAATAAAGGTCGTATGCCGTTTCCGGTATCGGGCAAATATACCATTACCGCCACCTTTGGTACGCAGACCTACGAAGGTCTGACCATTAACAGCTCGGGTATAGAGATGAACACCGCGCCCGGCACGCGCGCCCGCGCCGTCTTTGCCGGAACGGTACGCTCCATCAGCTACATGGCCGGGATGAACATGGTGATAATCATCACCCACGGCAAGTATCTCACCATATACGGCGGCATCGGGACGCTCAATGTCAAAAAAGGAGACCAAGTGGTCACCGGGCAGGCCTTGGGCACGCTATTTACGGACAAGGTGGAGAACGTGACCCGACTGCACTTCGAGGTACGGCGCGGCGCACACAAACTTAATCCTTTGGAATGGGTCGCTCGGTAAGCCGAATACTCGGGGCGATAAGCCTGTTTTCGGGCATACGTGTACTGAACATCGTATGCTCGCTGGTACGCAACAAGCTTTTTGCTGTACTTGTTGGACCTATAGGCCTTGGCCTGCTGATGCTGTATAATACGACTTTGGACCTTGTCTCGATAGTCACGCGTATGTCCATGGACCAGAGCGCTGTGCGTGACATTGCGCGTGAGGGGTCGGATGCGGCCGGCGACACGGCTGTGGTGGTGCGCCGATGGAGTCTGTGGCTCGGGTGCGGCGGCATGGCGCTGATATTGTTGCTATCGCCGCTGTTGAGCTATTGGATGTTTGACACCACGGACAAGTGGTGGACCTTGGCTATACTGTCTCCGGTGGCGTTGTGCTCTTCTTACGGCGGCGCAGAGAACGCTTTGATGCAAGGGCTCGGACGTCTTCGTCGACTGGCCAAGAGCGGCGCGGTAGCGGCGGTGGCATCCACCGTGGTTGCCGTGGCTCTTATATGGTGGTTGCGCGAGTCTTCGGTCATCCCGGTGATACTTGCCGCCTCGATATGCATGGCCGTGGCAGCTCACTTCTACCGTGTGCGCACGCCGCGCAGCGCCTTAGCCGCGCGCGAGATTATACGCCGCGGACGCGGATTTGTCAAGCTGGGTGCATTGATGACCTTGTCGGCCGTGGTGACTCAGCTGATGAATTACGTCTTTGTACTATGGCTCAACCATACGGGGTCCACCGCCGACCTCGGACTTTACCAGGCGGGATATACGATTATCAACACCTATGTAGGCGTGGTGCTTACCGGGGCATGGGTGGAGTACTATCCGCATCTGTCGGCAGTGACGCACTCGCGGCATCGCACTTCGGTGCTCGTGGCTCATGAGTGCGAACTGGCTTTGCGCATCCTCGTGCCGGTTGTATTGGGCATGATTGTGCTTGACGGGTTGATGGTGCGCATCTTGTACGCCGAGCGTTTTCTGGAGATGCTGCCGCTGGTTTCGATAGGTATTATCGGCGTGTTTTTCCGCGCAACGTCCTGGTGCATGGCTTTTGTCATTTTGGCAAAGGGCGATGGTGCGGTCTACATACTCACCGAAAGCCTCAGCGCATTCTTGGGGCTGGCTTTGAATGTCTTGGGCTACTCGCTTTGGCGTTTCGAGGGCCTGGGCGTGTCGTACATAGTATGGTATGCGTTATATACGGTCATTACATATGTGGTGTATGTACGCCGCTATCGTCTTGTATGGCCGCGCCGTCTATGGCTGTTGCTGGCCGTGGTGACGGTCTGCGCCGTGCTTACGCTTGTGCTCAAAAATTTTGTTTCGCCGTGGGTGGCTGCCATCGTGCCCGTTGTCGCTACGATTCCGGCTGTGCGCCCGCTTTTGCGTCCGTGGTTTGAGGCTTTCAAGCGCAGACACGCATAAGCCTGTAAAATAGCCAATATAGGCGTCATAGCATAGCCATTACAGTTGTAATAGCTATAATAGCCTTTTACGACACATTACTATAAAAACCAATATAGGCGTCAATCCACTCGCCACGACAAAGCGTAGGCGCATCGATTCCGAGTTATCGATGCGCCTACGCTTTGTTGTGGTATTATGTCGTTTAGTCAAAGACGTCGCCGACGGTGGCCTCCTCGGCCTCAACCTCGGGGCCTTCGTATCCGTCGCATAGGCTGATGCCGGGCGGGAAGGCGAAGGCGGTGCTTTGGCTGTACGGCAATGTCTTGTCATTGTAGACCTTGCGCATGTAGCGGCCGTAGATTGGCAGCGCCATTTCGGCGCCTTGGCCATCGGCCATGGTATTGAAGTGTATGTATCGTTCGTCACCGCCGACCCATACGCCGGACACCAGCTCGGGCGTGAAGCCCATGAACCAGCCGTCGGCATTGAAGTTGGTGGTGCCGGTTTTGCCGCCTATCTGCGCCGTCAGTGCATATGGAGCGCGGCGCAGGCGATTGCCGGTGCCGGAGTCGACGACGTTGAGCAATATGGACAGTATGCGATAATATGCGGTTTCGCTGATGACCTCGGTCTGGTTGGGTGAGAATTGGGCCAGAACGTTGCCGTTGTTGTCCGTGATGGCGGTGACGTATATGGGGTCTACGCGCATGCCTTTATTGGCGAAGGCGCTATATGCGGCCACCATCTCGCGCACTGAAACTTCGCAGGGTCCCAGAGCCAGGGACATCACCGAGGGCAACTTGTTGGTAATACCGAGGTTGTGCATCAGATTGACCAGTCGCGACGGACCTACTTCGTTGATTAGTCGTGCCGAAATCCAGTTGTTCGAGTTGGTCAGAGCCCAGCGCAGGTCTACCATTTCTCCTATTCGAGCACGTCCGGAGTTGCGCGGCGACCAGACGTTGCCGGCGGCATCGGTATAGGTGGGTTGTGCGTTCAGGAATGTGCTGCATGGCGAGAATCCGCTTTCCATGGCCAGGGTGTATAGGAACGGCTTGATGGTCGAGCCTATCTGTCGGCGACCCGTGGACACCATGTCGTATTGGAAGAATCGGAAATCGGGTCCGCCGACGTAGGCCTTGACGTGTCCGTTGCGCGGATCCATGGACATGAAGCCTGTGCGAAGGAAGGACTTGACGTACAATATCGAGTCGCGTGGGGTCATGGTCTTTTCGACGGGGCCGTTGTAGGAGAATAACGTCATATCCACCGGGGTGTCGAACTGTTTGGTGATTTCGTCATCGGAGAGGCCGGCGGCTTTGGCCACGCGGTAGCGCTCGCTTTGGCGTATGGCATTGCATATGAGTTTTTCGCGTCCGGCGGCGCTGAGCTCGTTGGGATTGGATGTGTAGGGCATTCCGCGCTTTTCGCGGTCGAAGCGACGTTGCAGGTCGGACAGATGTTCGTGTACGGCCTCTTCGGCATAGCGCTGCATGCGCGAGTCTATGGTTGTGTAGATGCGCAGTCCGTCGGCGTAGATGTCATAGTACGAGCCGTCGGCTTTGGGGTTCTTGGCTATCCAGCCGTACAGGGGGTTGGTGTCCCACGCTATGGAGTCGTCCACGAAACGCTGCCGGTCCCATGAGGGATAATTGGAGCGTTCGGGCTTATTGGCGGTAAGGATACGGCGCAGTTCTTCGCGGAAGTAGGGCGCGATGCCGTCGTTGTGATCCATGCGGTGGAAGTCAAGACCCAGAGGCAGGCGGCTGAGCGAATCGCGCTGCGCTTCGCTGATTATCCCGGCTTTCTGCATTTGCTCGAAGACGATGTTGCGTCGCTTGGTGGCGCGCTCGGGATGGCGCACGGGGTTGTAATATGTCGGGTTTTTAACCATTCCCACCAGCAAGGCGGATTCTTGTAGGTTGAGGTTGCGTGCCTCTTTATTGAAGTATACTTGAGCAGCCGATTTGATACCCACGGCATTGTACAGGAAGTCAAACTGGTTGAGGTACATCTTGACAATTTCTTCCTTGGAGTAGTAGCGCTCGAGTTTGATGGCTATCATCCATTCGATAGGCTTCTGCATGGCGCGCTCGAAGAGTCCGTCACTTGGCGGGGTGTACAGCAGTTTGGCCAACTGTTGGGTGATGGTCGATCCGCCGCCGGCGCTTTTGTCGCGAAGTATGACGGTCTTGACTATGGCGCGGAACAGGGCACGGAAGTCTATGCCGGAATGTTCTTCGAAGCGAGCGTCCTCGGTGGCTACCAGGGCGTCCACCACGTGTTGCGAAATTTCATCGTAGTCGGCATAGACACGGTTGCCGGTGCTGCGGAAGTAGCGGCCCATCTCGACGCCGTCGGCGGTGTATAATACCGAGGCAAAGCGGTCCTTGGAGTTCTTGAGCTCCTCGACGGGAGGCATATACCCGATGATGCCGTTGTATACCATAATGAAAAACAGCAGGCCGGCGACTGCAAGGCTGCCGAAGACTATCCACATGCGGCGGACGATGCGTCGATTGCGTTCGTCGCGGCTCAGCGGAGCGTCGTTGTCTTGCTTTTGGCTGCTGTCTTGTGCCTTATTGTGGGGTGTAATAATGCTCATGCATGAAATGTCATAAAGGTGACGGCGCATTGCGCCTTGTGTGCAAAATTACAAATAATAGCGGTTACGGCCAAATGCTTTGGCCTTTGCGATTATTTTTCGCAAAAAAAATACGTCCCGGCATCGTGTCTGCCGGGACGTGGTGTCGTGCGGGGCGCCTGAGGCGTGCATCATCAGGCACGCGCGGCGCTTGGTCGCAAGTGTGTCAAAATGCGCGGAAATTGAGCTTGAAGGTCAGCGTGGGGTACACCTTGAGCGCATCGGCAATCTTATTGAAGGTGTTGTCGTCCTCAACTATAGCGGGATCGATTTCGCCGTAATCGGTGTACAACTCGGGCTTGCCCTGAAATTGGACACCGAGGTCAAGGGCGAAGTTGACCAATTTGCCGGGAATGGCACGGCCCCAGCCGATGCCTATATAGGGGCGGAAGCTATTCACCTTCAGGCCGCCGGAGATATTGCCCTGCGGATCTACGGGTATTTTGTATCCGCCGATGACAGCACCGCCGTTTGTGGAGGCTAAGGCTGCCAGTTCGGGTGCTTGACCGGAAATTTTGAGCAGTGTACCACCGCCGAAGTATGCGCCTACAGCCACGTAGAAGGGTACTACGGGCGCCGGATAGACGTTGAAGATAACTTGGCCTTGAACGCGGCCGAGGTCGCCCTTGAGACTTACCGTGCCGGTGCGGTTGATTGTCGCCACGCTATAGGTGTAATCGGCATCGGCATGGAAGGTGAAGCCGGGCATATAGGACACGCCGGCACGCATATTGACGAAGCCGGTGATGGGAGTGGCTACCTCAAAGGATAGACCGTTGGTACCGACAGCGGCACCGATACCGAGGTGGTTGAATACGTTGGGTGCGGCTTGCGCTACCGATAGGCCTGCGCATAGAAGGATGGTCGCAAAAATTTTTCTCATATTAGCAATGCTTTTTGGTTAAATAAATTACTATTGCGGTGGTATAAAGATACGGTCGGTCTCTATTTGCAAAGATAGTACGCTCCGGGCATCATTCCAAATCAAAAGTGCATTCAGCCCCGTTTTTGTCCTATTTTGACATGCGAATGTCCTATTTTGCAATGTGTCCGAGCAGTCGCGCCGCCGCCCGCCCCACGCGGCTGTGCCACAGCGGCACCAAAGCGCGGTTGCGTCGTTGGAGATTGTGTATCTCGCCATAGGGGGAAATGCGTCGCTCGGGCCGGTCGGCGATAGCGTTGAGAAACTCGGCCAGGCGCGTATCCATTCGCGCCACAGTATCGCCTGTATGCGAAGGTGCGCGAAGCATGGCCAGGTAGGCCGCCGAGTCGTTGTCCAAACGCCTGAGCTCGGCCACGAGACTGTCAAATGTGGCATAATCGTTGACGCACACAAACGATTCGGGATTGAAATCGTGCTTCGCTGCATCCGCACCCCAGTATATAGGGACGGTGGCGGCGGCCAGCGGTTCGAGCAGCTTCTCGGTGACGTAGCCCGGCATGACCGAGTTCTCGAGCGCCAGATTGAACTTGTAGCCGCTGATAAACGAAATCTTGTCCTCCACACGTGAGCCGACATTATTGCGGAAGGCGCCGCCGTAGGCCAATGGTCGGTAAGCCTCGATGGCATCGACAATTTCGAGCCGCCGGGGGTGGCAATTAGAGGCATTGCTCATCACCAGCGAGCAAAAGCCGCGGTCCAAGGCCTCGGCATCCGACAACACCGGCGGACAAGCCGCCTCATCGCACTCGTAGAGCATATACAGCGGATAGCGCAAATTGCGACCGCCGCAGTCGCACTCATAAAACGACAAGGCATAATCGCATTCGTTGAAATCCGGAAAATCATTTTCGCCCGTAAAATACACTTTCAGGCAATCATATCGCAGATGGTCGCATCCCGGGCCGCGCGAGTAGAACAGAATATCCGGCACCTCCGGCGACAACGGCTCCAGCACCGTCACTTGCCGCTGCGACCTCAGCGCCCGCACAAAGCGGTTGTCCCGCCAATCAAACGACTGCCAGAAATCCACGAACTTCACTGTCACCGTCCGGTTTCCCATATTCGTCTTTTATTTCGCTTAAGATTTTTAATGCTTTATACTATATCTCTGCTCAAGACTATATCTCTGCTCAAGATTATATCTCGACTCAAGATTTCGCTTTCTCCCGGCAAAGTTACCCATATCCCCCGACATCCGCAATAGCCCCACTCTACCCCGATGTACAGATATTATGGCCTTTGATTGCATAGTTAATAGTCGCACTGTTATTGCTTGAGTTATGAGCATGTCTTTTTGCTGTTAAAATTTCACAGGTCAGGAAAAAATGGCTAACTTTGCAATAAAGGGAATCGACTGCGATTGGTCGGAGGTATCAACCATTATAAAAACTTTAATTGGATGTTACGGCCGGTCAGAATTGATGTATGATTGTCAAATGTTGTCGTTTCTGAGTATCATTAGTTTGTAAATGATTTATTCGCAACCGCAACAAGTTTATTTCGCCCATTGGCTTACCCGAAGATTACCGTCAAGCAGTCTCGGAAAGCTCACTGCGTCCCTGCAAGATGCGCAAGTGGACTTGACGCCGCATCAGATTGATGCAGCCCTTTTTGCCTTTAAGTCGCCACTATCCAAAGGTGCGATTTTGGCGGACGAGGTAGGACTTGGTAAGACAATTGAGGCCGGAATAATTCTCTCGCAGTTTTGGGCCGAGCATAAAAGACGACTTCTTGTGATTGCTCCAGCCAACCTACGCAAGCAGTGGTCTGCGGAGTTGTCCGAAAAATTCTTTTTGCCGTCTCGCATCCTCGAAAGCAAGACATTCAACGCTTATATTGAAGACGATAGTCTCAACCCATTTGATTGTGAAGAAATAGTCATTTGCTCATATCAATTCGCAAAAGCCAAAGCGGCTTATCTCAGTCGTACTCCATGGAATTTGGTGGTCATTGATGAAGCTCATCGTCTGCGCAATGTCTACAAGCCTGCAAATAAAACCGCCAACGCCTTAAAAAGAGCCCTCGAAAACCGAAAGAAAATTCTTCTTACGGCTACTCCACTGCAAAATTCGATACTTGAACTTTACGGGCTTACTTCCATAATCGATGATTATGCTTTTGGAGACCTCAAAAGTTTCAAGATGCAGTACAACCACAATCTCAGTGATACCGACTATGCAAATCTCCGCAGTCGTCTTGCTCCGCTGTGCAAACGTACATTGCGTCGTCAAGCTCTCGAATACGTGCGTTATACCAAGCGCATAGCCATATTGCAAGAGTTTTTTCCGTCTAAGCAGGAACAGGAACTTTACGATCGCGTTTCGGAGTATCTGCAGAGGCCCAAGTTATATGCCCTGCCCAACAGTCAGCGCCAGCTTATGACGCTTATACTCCGAAAGTTGCTTGCATCATCTACACACGCTATATACGGCACAATATGTGCTTTGCTCGAAAGATTAGAGGCAAAACTTGCCCGACATACAGTTGACCCGGATATGCCGAGCATTTTTTCGCAAGATTATGAAGGTTATGATGAAGATTCGGACGAATGGCTTGATGAAGACGAAGAGAACAATACGGAGGATGAGATTTTCTCGCCGCATGACATTGAGTGTATTCGTCGTGAAATAGCGGATCTTGAAAAATTCCGCGACGTTGCCTACAGTATAAAACGGAACTCGAAGGCCGAACAACTTTTCGAGGGTTTGCGGCAAGGATTTGCCCAACTCGAAGAACTCGGTGCCCCAAAGAAAGCGCTTATTTTCACTGAGTCGCGTCGCACCCAAGACTTTCTCTTTGATCTCCTTGAAAAACATGGATATAAGGGCAAGGTCGTGCTTTTTAACGGTTCGAATACGGATAAACTTTCATCGCGTATATACAAGGAATGGAAGGAGCGATACAAAGGGACGAAGCGCATTACAGGCTCGGTCACGGCAGACAAACGCGCTGCACTTGTCGAGTATTTCCGCAACGAGGCTACCATTATGATTGCGACCGAAGCCGCAGCCGAAGGTATCAACCTGCAATTCTGTTCGCTTGTAGTCAATTATGATATGCCGTGGAATCCACAGCGTATCGAGCAGCGTATAGGCCGCTGTCACCGCTATGGGCAAAAATTCGATGTCGTCGTTATTAACTTCCTAAATAAAGCCAACGCCGCCGATGTCCGCGTTTACGAGCTTCTTGACCAAAAATTTCAGTTGTTCAATGGTGTTTTCGGAACGTCCGACGAGGTCCTCGGCGCCATTGGCAACGGCGTCGATTTTGAAAAACGTATTGCCGCCATCTATCAACAATGCCGAACAACGGAAGAGATACAGGAAGCCTTCGATACACTACAATCGGAGTTGCAAGAACAGATTTCAGAAAAGATGCTGAAGGCTCGCACCACGCTTCTCGAAAACTTCGATGAGGCGGTCAAACAAAAACTACGCACCGACCTTGTCGAGGCTCAGTCCAACCTTAACGAGTTCGAGAGTGTTCTGTGGCAACTTACTCGCAGTTTCTTTGACGGACATGCCTTATTCGAAGAAGCCGACCACTCGTTTATGATAGACAAAGTCGTGGCTCACGATGCTAAAGACACTGATGGCATCATCGAATATGGATACTACATACTGCCTCCATCGAATAACCGCCGAAATTTCGTGCTACCGGAGAATTCGCAGCCGTACCGCGTTGGTTCGCCTTTGGCAAAGCACATGCTCAACACTCTGCTCCGTCAAAAGGCCGAGCCGTCTGAAATCGTTTTTGATTACTCAGGCTCGGAGATTAATGTCACCTTGCTTCGCCAACTTGTCGGCAATTCAGGCTGGTTGGTAGTGGACAAGTTGACGATAGATTCGTTTGAGCGAGAGGATTATTTTCTTATGGGCTGTATCACCGACTCCGGCGATACTGTGTTCCCCGATACTGCCGAGCAAATGCTCAAACTGCCGGGCGAAAGCTCGCCGCTCGCCACCGAGATGACG
>ULSH01056681.1_pt1 | contig 14165 bp, 9 predicted proteins | sample 1956151 | NCBI WGS metagenome assembly ULSH01 (sample SAMEA4835702, study PRJEB28245) | human gut metagenome | biome: gut microbiome; material: fecal sample | place: Denmark | collected 2008 | reverse complement strand
CTTCCTCTGCTCCGACCTGAACACGTAAAATCCATTTGCAAAGTAAGCAAATAATATGGCAAGCATTATCGCTATGATATTCGCCGCACTTCGCGACAGATCCGTCACAAGTCTCAACACAAAGAATGATACAAGATTCACAGCCGTGGTCATTCCTCCGGCTATAACATATCTGACCATCTCTTTCTCCATAAGCTTTTTTATTTTGTCTACATATTCATTCATATTTCCATACCGATTCCTTACATGATATTCAATAGTTATATCAAATATGATGTACTAATTATAGTTACATATTCTTAAATATTTGCTACTTGAAGTTCGCAAGAAGATATACAAGAGGTGAATTCCAGTAGATCGTTACCTCATTACATGAATAACTCTGTGCGTTGTCGACATAGCATCTCTCCTTTGGAATCTTTGCAAGAACAGCCTTCGCATATGGATCCTCAAGGTTTCCATCGGCACCGCCCACAAGCATTCCAGGCATTGCCTTGCCCAGTGCCTCTGAAGGTCTGTGGTGTGGATTCTCAGGAGTCTGTGAACCATATCCTGTCACATAACAGTAGCTGACTGCATTTCTTCCAAGTATATAGTTGAGCTGGTCTGCCGCATAGTCCACATATGAATCGTCGCCCAGAACCTTTGATGCCATGAGCAGAAGGATTCCGTTATCCGCAACGACCATGTTGCTTCCCCATACATAAGAGCCGCCTGTTGTTGAACCGAAGCCGCTGCCGGCATAGTTATCTACAAGCTTGTCAGCACCCTTCTTAAGTATCTCCTTCTCTGCTGCGCAGTCCTTTACATTTACACAGTAGTCATATATTCCATAATATCCGACATCCGCCCATCCAAGGCCGTACTTAACGCTTCCCTCGATGGCTGTCTTCACATAATCATTGTAGCTCTCATCACCTGTTGCGATATACAGCTCCGCTGCTGCCCACAGGTACTCATCGCTGTCATTGCTGTCAGGATACTCACCTGTAACTATGCTTCCAACGTTCTTAAAGCCTGCATCTCCCTGATGCTGCTCAAGATACTTCCATGCCTTCTGAGCTGCAGCAAGACATGAATCTGCAAATGCTGCATCGTACTTTCTGTATACAACTGAAGCCTTTGCCATAACAGCCGCAAAATCACCTGTTGCTGTGTTGGATATAGGTGAGAGTATCATCTGTGCAGTCTCCTCAACAGCAGCCACCATCTCAGGGAACACCTCTCCGGTAACCTTGTGATAAACTCCGCCGCTGGTCTCATCCTGCATCTTGAGCATCCAGTCAAGCTCGTATCTGACCTCATCCAGAACGTCAGGAACACCGTTGCCGCTCTCAGGTATTCCGATAGCGTCGTCCTTTGCCGCATACTCTGAATCCTCATATGTAAGGAGCAGATCCTGTACCGCCTTTGCGCCCGGAACAACATATCTTCCGTAGTCTCCGGCATCATGCCATCCGCCGGTCACATCCTTTGCAACATCTGAGCCGTACACTATGGCAGTTCCCGTGTGACATGCAGCGTGTGCAAAATCACCGGCTATGGCTGAATCAAGCTCTGTTCCACATCTCTGGTCATAGAACATGAGCACTGACGCCTTGTATATATCGTCATACACGCCATCCCCAACAGGGAACTCGTATGATTCTGCTCCGGTGTCGAGAACTATCTTGTATGTACCCTGATCCTTGACATCAGAGAAATCTATAACCGCACATTTGTCGCCCACAGCAGGATCGTAATCCCAGCCAGATACGTCACCCTTGCTGACTACCTTGTCATCAGCGACGCTCTTTACCTCGTAGCTCTTGGCGTCTCTGTCAGTCACTGTGGCAAGCTTCTTCGCATCCTTGCCGTAACCCATCTGGTTGATGCCAACCAGCTTTGGATCAGGAATACCCTCAACGCTCTGTGCGCTTGAGGCGTCAACTACAGTGAGCTTGATATTGTCAAAGTATACCTTGTGAGGCACGCTGTCATCACCAACGCCCTCGAAATGTCCCAGATTCATACACATTCTAGGTGCCGGATCCGATGCCTCACTCATGGTGAACTGGTTGGATATGTGCTGTGTCTCAGTGCCTATCGTTATGTCATCCATCACATAAGCGTGGTAATCACCGCCATTTATCTGAAGTCTGTACTGAATTCCTCTCTCAATGGTGCTGTGCACGTCAAATGACAGCTCATACACACAGTCCTGGTTGAGCTCAAATCCGTCATAGTATATCTGGTTCGCATAATCTAGGCTTCCTGTTCCGGTTATATCCAGACACAGTTCTCCGTTCTCTGCTCCGAGTACGGCCTGTCCGCCATTTGAATATGTATGGCACTCGTCCGTGTCATTGTCATCAAAGTTCAGGTCTATCAGGACATCCCCTGCCTTGACCTCTGTCTTCTCCTGTTCAGCCTCCTCCGAAGCAGCCTCCTCTGTCTTCTCCTCCGAGGTCGCAGCCTCGCTGGTCTCCGCCTGGCTTGTCGCCTCTGTCACATCGTCCTTGCCCTGACCTCCGCAGCCAGCCAGCATGGACATACCCATAGCCGCAGCCATCGCAATGGCCAGTACCTTCTTCATCTTTGCCATGTTAACCCTCCATAAACCTTATAATCTCCTGAAACGCCATATGTCCCCCAAAGATATCCAGTGCACTCCCTATGGTCACGTCTATCCTGTTCCTTCCGAGACTTCTGAGCTGTTCCAGATCGTCAAATGATGCCACACCTCCGGCATATGTCATCGGCAGCTTTCCCCATCTTCCAAGCATGTCCGCAACATGGGTCTCTATGCCTGACGCCTTGCCCTCCACATCCACCGCATGAACGAGATACTCGTCGCAGTATTCTGAGAGCCGGTCAAGCGTTGCCTCCTCCACCTTTACATTTGTAAATTTCTGCCATCTGTCAGTGACAATATAATACTCTCCGTCCCTCTTCCGGCAGGACAGATCCAGCACCAGATGTTCTCTGCCCACAGCCTTCTCAAGTGCCTTCAGGTTGTCGTAGTTGATCTCTCCATCCCTGAACACAAATGATGTGGCTATGACATGTGACGCACCCATATCTATGAACCGCTGTGCATTGTCAGCATTTATTCCCCCGCCTATCTGCAGTCCTCCCGGATATGCAGCCAGAGCGAGCTGTGCCTGTCTTACATCGGCGTCATAGTATTCGCTGGACGCAGGATTGAGAAGTATGATATGACCACCCTTAAGTCCATAGCTTTTGTACAGTTCAGCAAAGAAGTCTCCGTCCTTCTGTGATACAAAGTTTTCATCTGCTCTGTCACCCTCATCACAGAGACTGCCTCCAACTATCTGCTTTACCTGTCCATTGTGTATGTCTATGCATGGTCTGAATCTCATATCGTCTGTCTCCTGTCGCTTTTGTCACCTTTTGGTGTAAATTTTGCTCATATAACTGCTATTTTATCATACAAAATACAAATATGACACAATAAATGGATTAACCAGGCAAAACTTTATTTGATTACATGGGCCAAAGGCTTTACAATAGATACAATTATGTGCTTTATGGAAAGGATGGGGAACAACTTATGAATTACTCACTAAAAGCCGAACTGGACAACTGCTATTCCTATGCCGATTCGCTGGACAACGACGGCTACGGTGCGCGCCAGAAGACAGGACTCAAGACAAGAGAGATGCTTCAGTTTGACCTGCTTCAGTTTCTTGCATATCTGTCCAGCTCCGACCAGGCAGAACTTACCCTGGAGATAAAATTTGTCCGCGAATACCTGAACCAGCACTTTACAACAGACAAATTCCGCACATTCAAATATGAGAGAACAACCGGGGATTTTGCCGTGACACCACCTAGATCCCTTACATATTTTGTACAGGGCGATCTGGCCCGGGCAAAGGTAAATCCCAGATCAGTATACCGTTCCAGAGATTACGTCAGAATGTTCAAGCTCATGGGTCAGGAATTCATCGCCTGCAACAACATGACTGACGACAACGAGATAGCAAGGCTCACAGGCTACTGCCTCATGCTCGACAAATATCTCAAGTCCATGAACCTGTACGCCATAGATCCAAGCCCACTGCTCGACAAGTACAACGCACTCCCAAAGAGTGCTTCCCCAGTCTCACAGACTCCGGCTAAGTCGACAGCTTCCGAAAGGGCTGAACCCGTCAAGGATGTGGACACTCTTCTCGAGGAACTGAATTCCATGACCGGACTCGAGAGCGTGAAGAAGGACATCACCAACCTCGTAAACCTTCTGAAGATCAAGAAGCTCCGCGAGGAAAACGGCATGAAACAACCGTCCGTATCTCTCCACCTTGTATTCTCCGGCAATCCGGGAACAGGAAAGACCACGGTGGCAAGACTTCTTGCAAATATCTATAAGGGTCTGGGCATACTGTCAAGAGGACAGCTTGTCGAGGTCGACAGAGGCGGACTTGTTGTGGGATATATTGGTCAGACAGCCGTCAAGACAACCGAGGTCATAGAATCAGCCCTCGGCGGGATCTTATTTATAGATGAGGCTTATACTCTCACCGCAGGCAAAGGTGAGAATGATTTCGGCCAGGAGGCAGTGGACACGCTGCTCAAAGCTATGGAGGATCACAGAGATGATCTCATAGTCATAGTTGCCGGCTACCCGGATCTCATGGAACGGTTCCTGAGCTCCAACCCGGGACTTCGTTCCAGATTCAACAAATTCATCACATTTGAGGATTACACCGGGGACGAGCTTATGTCCATCTTCGAGAGCATGTGTTCCAAGCAGGAATACAAGCTGGACGATGATGCCCGCGCATACGCCTCAGAATACTGGCACGACAAAGCCGCACATCACGACGATACATTTGCCAACGCCCGTGAAGTCCGTAACTTTATGGAATCCGCCATATCCAGGCAGGCCACCAGAATAGTTTCCATGGACAACATTGACGTAGCCACACTTGAGACCCTTACAAAGGAAGATCTGATGGCTTAGGCTTGTAATATTTTTTTGATAAAGAAAGAGAGGTATTTTATTTTGAACAGATCATTATCGACAGATAATCCTATCATGAATTTTCTAACCATAGTGTGCGATATAGTAATATTGCATTTTCTGTGGCTGCTGACTTCCTTGCCAATCCTCACGATAGGTGCATCGACCACAGCACTCTACTACACCACCATGAAATGCATCAGAAACGGTCAGGGCGGCGTGGTCAAGCTGTTCTTCAAGAGCTTCAGGGAGAATTTCAAACAGGCTACAGGGATAGGAGTTCTGGCTCTGCTTGCCGGTGTCCTGTGTGCATTTGACATGTGGTTCGCCGTGAGCAGGAACATCAAGAGTATGCTGGTCATATTCACCATCATGTCACTTATCTACCTGTTCACTGTCCTGTATGTATTCCCACTTCAGGCGCAGTTTGAGAACACAGTCAAAGCGACCATCAAGAACGCATTCCTCATGTCCATCAAGAATCTTCCATGGACACTTCTCATGGTTGCGATAACGGCAGCGATCGCAGCGGGATGCTATTTCAGCTCCACCGTGCTCGGTCTTATGCTCATATGTGTCGCAGGACTTCACGCTTATCTGTGCTCACTGGTATTTGTACACATCTTCAACGAGTACATGCCGGAGGAGGAAGAGAAGAGCGACGAGGACTTCCATATAGTTGACGATACAGACGAGGACTAACACCCCTTGCCAACACATACAGATGAATAATATACATGGCGTGCGCCGGCTTTCTTCAGAAGGCCGGCGCACACGTCTATGGTGACACCGGTTGTATATATGTCATCCACAAGCAGGATATTTCTGTACTCCGGGTACACTCTGCCTATGTCCATGGATGTCTTTATGTTGTTTGCCCTCTCCAGGTTGTCCAATTTCTTCTGCGGTGTGGTGTACTTTCTTCTCACCAGCATATCCTCACAGAATGGAAGCCCCAGTTCATCAGCGACAACCTTCGCCAGTACAGCCGCCTGATTGTAGCCGCGCTGTCTCTGCTTTCTCCTGTGCAAAGGTACACAGGTGACCGCATCTATTCCATACCTTCTGACATACGGGCGCACCTTCTCCGCCATCTGAGCTCCGTAAAAATCACAATATTCTTTTTTGTTATGGTATTTTATCGCCAGAACACTGGCTTTGACGGGTTCCACGTAATTAAATACGGGGAAACCTCTTTCGAAATTTCTTGAATGTTTTTCACAGTCCAGACAGAGCTCCCGCTCTTCACTGTCGACCTCCTTGCCGCACACCATACATGACGGAGTCTTCACATAGGGAAGGCTGTTATGCCCTCTGCATATCAGCCCTTCTCCCATCGGAAGCACCTCGTCACATATCGCACACCGGCGGGGATACAGGAGATCCGTGAGCAGTCGTCCGAACCCGAACTTATCTGCGCATCGTTTCATCTTCTCTCCATCTCCCTGAGTCTCAGTGCAAATGAGGTGTATCTCTTCTGTTCATCCTCATTGTCTATCATCGTATTTACCAGTCCTATATTGCCCACTATGACCACGCTTCTTCTGGCTCTCGTCACCGCCGTGTACAGCAGGTTTCTGTTCAAAAGCTTAGGTGGGCATCTGAGAAGCGGGATCACAACCACGGGATACTCACTTCCCTGCGACTTATGTATGGTTATCGCAAATGCATGCTCAAGCTCCTCAAGCTGGTTGTATGGATACTCAGTCTGTCTTCCATCGTCAAATTCCACCACGATCCTCTGCTCGTAGTCGTCAACAGCCTTTACAAATCCAATATCGCCGTTGAACACTCCGACTCCTTCCTCCTTGGCAAATCTGCCCGACGGATCCAGTATCTTCCACTCCTGCTTGTAATTGTTCTTGACCTGCATGACCTTATCGCCCTGTCTGAACACCACATCGCCCCGGTCATGCTCGGGTTTTCCGTGTCCCTCCGGATTGAGGACATCCTGAAGCTGCTTGTTGAGGTTCTCAACACCCATATCATACTTACGCATAGGTGTCAGCACCTGTATATCCGATTTATCCACACCAAAATATGATGGAAGCTGCTTTGTCAGAAGCACCTTGAGCTCTGCCACGATCTCATTGTAGCCATTCCTTGGAACAAAGAAGAAATCCCTGCTCTTGTTCTTGATCTCCACATGCTCTCCATCCTTTATCCTGTGGGCATTGCCTATGATATCGCTGTCCTCGCCCTGTCTGTATATCCTGTCCAGCACCGACACGCTGAACACACCGGACGCTATGATATCCTTGAGCACATTTCCCGGGCCAACTGACGGAAGCTGATCCGAATCACCCACAAGCACAAGTCTTGTGCCCGGAGCCACAGCCTTGAGCAGACTGTAGAAAATGCTGCTGTCAACCATGGACATCTCATCTATTATGATAACATCGGCCTCAAGTGGATTGCTCTCATTCCGCATAAATGTATACGCAGAAGTCTCTTCTCCTTCCACTCCGCCCGTAAGCTCGAGCATTCTGTGTATGGTCTGTGCTCCGTATCCTGTGGCCTCGGTTATCCTCTTGGCTGCACGTCCTGTAGGCGCAGCAAGAACTATCTTCATCCTGAAGCTCTCGTATATCTTGATAAGTACATTTATGATCGTTGTCTTTCCGGTTCCGGGGCCTCCGGTTATGACCGCAACGCCGTGATCCACGGCATTTCTTATGGCAAGTCTCTGGGCATCAGCCAGCTTCATATTCTCTGACTTTTCTACCGTCTCAACAACCTTGTCTATCTTGAGCTTTGCCTTTGAGAAATCTATGTTGAGCTCACACAGAAGTCTTGCCGAATTGAGCTCCATATAATAATTAGGTGCTGCATACACGGCATTTGTCACGTTTGACTCTGACTCCGTATCCAGCAAATCCATGTCTATGTCAGCCACCGGATCATCAAGGCTCACATCTGGGAGCTCCCCTGAATCTGGATCGTCCTTCAACTCCTTTATGATTATCTTGCCGGCAACGCTGAGCTCAAGTATCTGATTGCATATAGACATCTCAAGCTCCGGATCATATGGCATGTACTCATTCATCAGCAATGAATATGTCTTGTCTACCAGCATCTTCTGGGGAATATACATATGACCAAGTCCATTTGCACCGGATAGGGCATACATAATAGCGGCTCTTACCCTGAAATCCGAACCCCTTCCGATACCAAGTCTGTCCGCAATCTCGTCCGCTGTCCTGAATCCAACGCCCGTTATATCCTCTGCTATCTTATAGGGATTTGTCCTCACTATGTCGTACACTTCGTCACCGTATTCATTGTAGATCTTTACAGCGAGGTTCACCGGGATATTGAGACCGGTCAGGAACATGAGCGCATCCTGCATCTCTTTCTTCTCGTTGTATGACACGGCAATGTCTCTGGCCTTCCTCTCTGATATTCCACGTATCTCCGCAAGGCGCTCCGGCTCTTCCTCGATTATCCTGAGTGAGTCCATGCGGAACTTCTTCACTATACGTTTTGCCAGAGCCTCTCCGACACCCTTTATGATGCCCGAACCGAGGTACTTCTCAATACTGAGCACATCATCCGGCATCTTGATCTCACATGAGGTGAATTTGAACTGCAAATCATAAGTTGGATGCTCTACATAATCCCCCTCCGCCGATACATAGATTCCCTCTGCAACGCCGTGAAGATTCCCCACAAAAATATCTTCGCCGTCCTCGCCCTCAACGGCGAAGACGGCGTACCCATTGTCTTCATTCTTATATATAACTTTCTCTACGTAACCTTCTCTTACCAAGTTTTCTCTCCTCTGAAGACTGAGTCCTCAGCTCCTGTCTTAATTGTTCTTCTCGCTGAGAAGCTCGATGTACTTTCCTGTACCAATGGCCACCGCTCTGAGTGGATCCTCCGCTGTCATGGTGGTTATTCCTGTCTTCTCCTCAAGCAGCTCCTCAAGTCCGTGGAGCAGCGCACCACCACCGGTCAGAACTATACCACGATCTGCAATATCAGCAGCAAGCTCAGGAGGAGTTCTCTCCAGAACTGAATGAACAGCTTCACATATCTGGGACGCAGGCTCACGAAGTGCCTCCTCCGTCTCATCCGATGTGACCGTAACAGTCTTCGGAAGACCGGTTACAAGGTTTCTGCCTCGTATATCCAACGTTATATTCTCAGGTCTTCTGTAACATGTACCTATCTTGATCTTGATCTCCTCGGCGGTTCTCTCTCCTATGAGAAGGTTATGCTTCTTTCTCATGAATCTGACAACTGCCTCATCAAAATCATCTCCGGCCACCTTAATGGATGCACTGACAACAGGGCCTCCGAGAGAGATGACTGCTATATCGGCAGTTCCACCACCTATATCAACTATCATGTTACCACATGGTCTGTATATATCTATTCCTGCGCCAATGGCTGCTGCCACAGGCTCCTCAATTATGGACACATCCCTGGCACCAGCCGCATAAGTTGCATCCTCAACTGCCTTCTTCTCAACCTCTGTAACCTGAGAAGGTACACATACGCTGATCCTAGGTCGTCTTCCAAAATAACTCCTTCCGACAGCCTTCTGTATGAAATACTTGAGCATCTTCTCTGTTATCGTATAATCAGAGATTACGCCCTGCCTGAGAGGTCTGATGGCCACTATATTACCCGGAGTTCTCCCAAGCATAAGTCTCGCCTCTTCACCAATAGCCACTATCTTATTATTATCCCTGTCGTATGCAACTACTGAAGGCTCCTTGAGTACGACTCCTTTGCCTTTCACATACACCAGTATACTGGCTGTACCTAAATCTATACCAATATCTGCGCTTGCCATCACAAGTCTCCCTTCTATTCGTTCACGTCCCTTAATATTACAAGAGATGCATTGCTGCCGTCAAGCCATTTCATGCTAACTTCAGTCAAATCCATGATCTTGTCGAGACTTCTTATATAGCTTCTCCAGTTGACCTCCTTGCTGTCCGTAGCCAGATGCTGATCCGGACCTCCCATGAGCTTGTACTTATCTCTGAGATTCTCTATAAGGAGCTTACTGTCCTTGTCTGTAAAATCATATCCAAGCATATCGTTCAGAGTCCTGTTCGAGAACAGCACTCTTCCAGTATCAACTTCTCTAATAAATATACCCTCATCAATATAGTTATATGTATCGAGGAGAACACTGTTTATGCGTTTAACGCTGTCATCGCTCTCTATCTTCTCAAGGGCACTTCTGAGTACATCACCTGTCTGCTTTACAAATTCAATCTCCTCTGTGGTCCACAATTTGTTGATAGAGGTATTCGCCAGCACAAATACCGCTCCATAATTGCCATTGACATACACAGGAACTGCGGTAAAGCTCTTAACAGGCCCCCCTGACATGATCTTCTTAGCTGCTTCATCCATATGCTTTGCATCTATCACAAGGTATCCCTTGTCCACCAGCTTGCCCGAGCCCTGACCATTCTGCCATGATCTGAACTTCATGTTGGCGCGCTGCCACTCTGTCACATACTCCTCCGCAGACATGCTCTGATTCTTGGACCAGATATACTGGCAATCCAGATCTCCCTGCTTGTCCTTCACATACAGGGCTGCCACGTCAGCATTTAAGACCTCGCCCACCTGTGCTATCACGTCATTGATAACCTGCTGGGAGCTCTTATCTGAAGTGTTCAGGGCATCAAGCAGAATCTTCTGCCACTGCAGCTTGTTCTCCATTATGACCTCCTCTGACTTGGCACGGATCGCCTCCTTTGCCAGGATCTGAGAGCTGAATGCGTATTCGGAGAAAATGCGTCCAAGCTGCCACTGCACCTTGTATACGCTCTCCATTTTCTTCGCATCCTCGTCATCATATGAGCAGCATATCCATGTTGCCACATGCTTGCCATCTATCATGATCGGTGCACCACAGATCATACTTCCCGTGATGTCATCGTCCATTTCCATCATAACCGGAACATTGTTCCTGAGAACTACCTCATTGAGCTTCATATATATCTGCTTATACTGAGGCTTCTCAAACATATCATAGAAATAACCCATATGATTCTGAGGGCCGGCCGGCTCAACCATCTTCTTGCCCACAGGATCTATGATAGTTGTATAAAGTCCTGTGAGTGCAGAGAACGCCTTCGTTATCAGAGTCCACTTCTCGGTATCTATCTGATTCCTTTCCTCATCCGACTGGGTATTTGTCTTCATAATGTATGAGAGCTTGTCATCGAACTCCTTCTTAGCGCGCTCAACACTGTTCTCAAGAGCCTTCTTGTCCGTAATATCAGATATAAAATACTCAACCGTGTATGTGTTATCAGCCGCCTGTGTCACAGAGCTCTGGGACTTCACCCAGATAACCTCGCCTCTGTCATTGACTATCCTGAACTCTTCCTCGTAGTCCTTGTCCTCGCGCTTCGTGGCGTTTCTGACATTCGCCATAACCCTACTTCTGTCCTTCGGATGGATATAATCCTCTATGAGTCTGTCACCAAGCTTGATGGCATCCACATTTATTCCCATCTGCTTGGCGTTCGGGGTTATATACTTGAAGATCGGTCTGCCATTCTCGTACTGCTGCACCATGACAAAGCTCTTGATCTTAGACATGGCAGATAATATATACGCCGCCTGATCCTCATTGTATCCGGTCTCCTTGTCCTTTATGAACAGGAGCTCTATTCCATCCATGTCGCCATCTGTGGTTCTCACGATGTGACACTTAAGTCTCATCTTATTTATATCTCTGTGAGCTGATACGATCCTAGTCTCCATCTCAAAATCATCCACTCCGGTATTCTGAACCTTGTAGAGCTGTCCGATCAGAAGATCATAATCACTCTTAGGGAGCAGGTCGCTGAGTCCCACCAGCCCACTGTAGAAATTGCCATCTGTATATCCATACTCAGATATGTTCTTAGATACGTATCTCGTTCTCCATACACCCTCCGGCTTATACAGATACAGAGCTATAACGCCTATATGGTTTATGATCCTCTCAAGACTCACGCTTCCTATCGTAACGTCTGATCGAAGCTCAAACAATACCATATACGCCTTCTTGTCACCATATTCAAACTGGTTGACAAATCCACTGACTACATATCTGTCCTTGTCGTTAACTATAAGTCCAAGTCTGTGCCATATGATAGCCTTCTTGTCGTCAAGTGTCGGCCAGAACTCATCGCTGACCATAAACTTATCCGGCTCCATGGCAATGGATTCAACATCCGAACCCACGATCTTAACTGCGGCATTGTTTATGCTGAGGACTTCACCATCCTCGCAGAACACAACCGCAGGATATTCAACTATTCCCAGAAAATCTGAATAACCACTAAGTCTGTTTATCTCCATAAATATCTCTCCATATATCCACTGCACAAGTGCAGTTTTATCCCATTATTATACACCCCGTATATTATTTACCCCTTAATGCACATAAAACTTTCCTATGTCCCATCACATAGAAAAGTTTCATGTTACCATATATCATATATTACTACTGTGCATCCTCAGCATCACTAACCATAGCAGTTGCCTCGCTCTTCAGTCCGGTAAATGCCTTGTCGGCAACATCCTTTGTTGAAGCACATGCAGAAATAACATTGTCCAGTGATGACAGAAGATCTGACATATATCTGCTTACGCTCTCGCACTCCTTCTTCACATTGTTGCGAAGTCTGGTTGCATCATCTGTGGCTGCATTTCTTGTATTGGCAGCATCCTTCTGAGCTTCCTCTCTCATAACCTTGCACTCGTAATCTGTCTTTGCCGACAGAGCCTCTGCATCTGCGTGAGATTTATTTCTTGTCTTCTCTGCCTCTGAGTATGCCTCATCCTTCATGCTGTTGCACTTTGCCTCGGTCTGATCATACATCTGCTGGCACTGTATCTCTGTATCTGTCTGGAGCTTTGTGCATCTCTCCTTGACATCTGTCTCGTATGCCTCGAGCTCTGCAGTTATAGTATTCTTCTTGTCTGTGCACTCCTTCTCAGTCTGTGCGATCAGTGCGTCTGCGCTCTCACGGGCCTCAAGAAGTGTTCTTGATATTGACTCGTATCTTCCTGCATTCTCAAGCTCTCTCTGCTTGTATGCATTGATCTGCTCCTTGAGTGACTCTATCTCGCTCTCCTGCTCTGAATTGGTCTTCTTGAGAGTCTCTATGGTCTTGGAAGACTCTGTCATATTGACCTCTCTCATGGTCTTGAGACTCAGAACAGCCTCGCTGAGCTTGTTGACGTTCGCCTTAAGCTCCTCTACTTCTTTATTGTGCTTTTCCTTAAGTTCATCAATATAGTAATCAACGGATGCCTTATCATATCCACCAAACTTCACTGTCTTCAGTGATTCTACTCTATCGTCAGTTACAACATCTTCTACCTGTTTTGCCATGACCTTACCTCCGAAAAACTAATCCTATTGTAGATACTCCGTAATTATAGCACACATAATTCTGTAAGCAAAGTATTTTTACCTTTTATGATTACAAACCACTTTTTTTATGCTATATTGTAACTGCTCATTGAATTTAAATTTTACGGAGGATCATATAGATGAAACACCATTCAAAACTTGTCATATTAGGTCTCGCGGCAACCCTCGTGATGACATCACTCACAGGCTGTCTTCACCGCAAGAAGACCACCTATCAGACATACATGCAGAACATTCTCGACGTCAACTACAAAGGAAGCTTTGACGGATACGTGAAGGACAACGACGGCTCCGAGGAGGACGCCTCAGCCATGTACAGCGACAGCATAGATTATCTGGCCGGCCAGCTCATCAATCATTACTCACTGAACAACGCAGAGACAGACGAGGTGGATGCTATATTTGACGAGACCGCAAAGGTCATCTACTCCAAGGCCAAATACGAGGTGTCAAGAGCCTATAAGAGCGGAAGCGACTACTATGTGGACGTGACCGTGTATCCTATGGACATTCTCAATCAGGCATTTGACGATGTGTTCGCATATATCGACGACTATAACAAGAAGATCAGCGCCGGCGATTTCAACAACACCACAAAGGAAGATTACGAGAAAGAATTTGCCCAGGGCGTGTCGGATATCCTTCAGAATAAAGCCGCAGACATGGATTACCGCAGTCCTGTTGTGGTCTCTGTGAAGATAACCGATGACGGCGACTATTACTGTGCTGACCCGGCGGGGCTGTCCCAGGTTGATGCATCCATGCTTGCAATAGAGGGTTCCCAGCAGAGCTCAG
>ULSH01044476.1_pt1 | contig 14243 bp, 9 predicted proteins | sample 1956151 | NCBI WGS metagenome assembly ULSH01 (sample SAMEA4835702, study PRJEB28245) | human gut metagenome | biome: gut microbiome; material: fecal sample | place: Denmark | collected 2008 | reverse complement strand
CAAAAAAGCATCTATCGTTCTCAGCACGACATTGAAATCATCGGTCTTTGTATCGATCTTCCGGCAGAAGGCTTTCCATTTCTTCTGCATTGCATCGTCGCTGCCAAAGGCCATGACCTGCTCAAACTGCTCCACCGTGAACTTGTGTCCACGGTTTTCAAAGGTCTTTTTCAGTGCTTCCGTCAGCGTTGCACCGTTGAAATCGAACTTGTTTGCAAGATAATAGAGATCGTAATAATCCTTCATCCGACTGGAAAATTCCATCAGGCTGAGAATTGCATCCAGCTTTTCGGCAACGGTCGTTTCCAGCGAATAGGTATTGACCGTCGGCGCCTCAAAACCGTCAAGCTGCGTTGGTATCTTCCGCTTTTCCTGTCTCGGCACGATGATGTCCCCCACACCGAAATCAATGCCAAAAGGAGTTTTTGTGTTCTTTATCTTTGCCACAAGGGAAGCACCAATACCGGCGTACTTCTTTGCCACAGCAATGGGAGCCACATTTTTGATTTCAAATGTGATAAAATCGTTGCCTGTTTGGGTTGCAATGATCTCCTCCAATATCGCTTGAAGCTGTTCCGGTGTATTGGGCATCTTTCTGAGCAGAAAATCCACATCAGCCGTAACACGGCTATCGAAATCCGTGAGGGAATAGAGGAACAGTCCGCCTTTGAGAACCAGGTTTTCCGCATATTTTGACTTTTCCAGTCGGCGCAGGAACTCTTCCTGGCAGAAAAGCTGTAAGCAGAGCTGATAGCTTCTGCCGCATTTTGCGGCTTTGTTTTTGAGCCGTGCAAGCACGGATGCAGCCACGTCAGCCATTCAGCAGCACCTCCATCACACTCATCATTTTCTTATAAACACCCATTTCCTTTGCGTATTTGGAAAGGTTGGCAAGGTTTTTCTTTTCATCCGCCACATAAGCATTGACGGCTTTGTTGAATATCTCGTTATCCAGCTTCGTGCGGTACTTGAAGCAGTCGCAGACGGTGCGTTCACGGTCATAGACTGGAAGTGTTACGCCATTGAAGGTGCCAGTTGTTTCCCCCAGGTGATACATCGGATTCTGCACATAATACGCTTTCACCGGCACTTCCGTCTGAATCGCCTTCACCGTTCTGGAATAAGAGCGTGGGACGGCAATCGACCATTCTCTGGGCGCAAAGTCGCTATAGGCGTAGTAGAACAGAGCTGATTCAACACAGATGACCCCGTACGTCATCAGTTTCGAAAGGATAAGCTCCTCTTTGGGCTCGTCTCCGACGGCCAGCTTGTAATACCCCTTTTTCACACGCTCGAGATACCCCTGCCTACAAAGCGCATATACATCCTGGTCTTTGAGTCCGGCAGAAATAAAATCCGATTTCTTTGCAATTTCTCCGATGGCATCAAAAACTTCGTTGACAATATTGTACTTGCTCAACCTGTCACCAACTTTCTGCACGCAATATTTACATTATGCGTGTTTATATTATAATGCCCAAGCTCCCAAAAATCAATATGCTTTGCACGCTTTTCGAAAATATTGCGTGTAAATTTTGAAAAGCGGTATTGCAATTCAAAGAACACTGCGCTATAATATCCATACAGATTGGGTCTACACCAACCTATCTGCCTGACAACACAATGACAACAGGAATTATGATACACCGTAATTCTTGGATAATCTAAGTAATCCTGATAATCGGAGCCAAACCATCTATACAAAATCGTTTAGGTCACGGTTTCAGGAAGCGAGTGGGAATAATACCAGAAAGGCTGAAAAGCCTTGAAAACACGCACTTTTTCAAAACAGGATTGCCTGTTTGATAGCAAAATGATAGCAGCCGCGGCGTTTGTGCTATTCTGATGTGTCGGATGGCGCGAATGGCTTGCGGGTGCTGGAATATAACTTTATAGGATGAAAAAGGCTCTGCTGACTTCCGTGAAGGAAGAACGGCAGAGCCTTTTGCTATTACTCGGATTGATTTGTAGGGAAATTGGTGAATATATCGGGGGGATATGGTGCCAGTGACCGGTACCTCATTTGTGCGGTGTTGCCTTAAAATTTTACCATTGAGAGTATTGACAAAATAGAGGAACTTATGTACACTAAATATGAAGTTCAACCGTTCAAATTTAATATGAAGATGGAGAGATACTATGAAGAAGTGGTACGCGAAGTCAAAGCGTCCCGGACGCAAGCAGGTGGAGGTGAAGGAACATCTTTGCGCGGTGGGAGAATTGAGCAAAGAGTATGGAAGACAACTGGGCATGGAAAAAGAAGCGGAAATGGCCGGAACGGTTCATGATGCTGGCAAGCTCACAGATAAATTCCAAGATGTTTTGGAAGGAAACGCATCCAGAGTAGACCATGCAAGGGTGAGCGCTGCGTTTTTGTGGTGGCTGCTTATCAAAACGAGTAAATACGCAGGGAAAGAAACGAAAGAGTGCATAAGTGAAAAAATTGCAAGTACAAATTATGCAACCATTTTGGAAGCCATCAATGCGCATCATGGGACGCTGCTCTGCTACAATCAGCTGAAGTATTCGCTACTTGAATGCATGACAACGCAAAAGTGGTTGGAAGGTAACGAGGGAAAGGAGGTCGCGTTGACAGGAGAAGAGAATTACAGGGCGCTAAGAGATATATTTCGTGAGGAACTTCCGGACTGGAAACGAATTGGAATCAAGAATATGACGCTTGGGGAAGAAGAACGGATGCTTTGGTCGCGAATGCTGCTTTCTTGCTTGGTGGATGCAGATTACACCGCATCAGCGGAAGAGGATGGAGAAATCATCCCGGAACCGCCGAAATGTGATGCGGAAAACTGGCTGGAGCGCTTAAATGCGCATCGGGCGGAACTGGCAAGGAACTCAACGGCTGATAAAAAACTCAATGCACTGCGGAATGAGTTGTTTGAAACGTGCGGCAGGGCGGGGGATCATGCGCCGGGGATTTACACCCTGACAGCGCCTACTGGCACAGGAAAAACGCTGGCCTTGCTGCATTTTGCGCTGCGCCAATGCCGCAAGAACGGTCAGCAGCGAATCATCATTGTGCTGCCGTTTATTACGCTGACGGAACAGAATGCAATTGAATATCGGAAAATCCTTGGGGATGACGTTTTGCTGGAAGATCATAGCCAACGGCAGCTGACAGAAGAGCAGCGAAAGTTTGCGCAGCGCTGGGATATGCCAGTCATTGTGACCACATCCGTGCGATTTTTCGAGGGGCTGTTTGCGGCAAAAGCCCCGAATCTTCGGAAACTGCATCGGTTGGCGAATTCTGTAATCATTTTCGATGAAGCGCAGAGCTTGTCTGCAGAATTGTTTCCTGCGACGCTCAAAACCATTCAGGCGCTTTGCAATCTGCCGAAGAAAAATGTGACGATGCTCTTTTCTACGGCGACACAGCCGGATTATCAATCAATCCCTAATCTTACTTGGCATGCTACGGAGATTTGTCCGAACCATGCCGATATGTATCAGCAACTTCGCCGCGTTCAGGTGACATGGCGAGTTTTGCCGAATGAGAGAATCTCGTGGGAAGAAATTGCGCAGAAGATGGCGGCGCAGCGGAGCATCTGCACCATAGTGAACATGAAAAAGCACGCGAAGAAGCTGTTTGATGCGCTGAAATTGGTATGTGAGACGGAATCAGTATTCTACATCACGACGGAATTGTGTCCGGCACATCGGCGCGTCGTGATAGAGCAAGTCAAAAAGCGGCTGCGCGACGGCTTGCCTTGCCGTGTGGTTGCGACGCAGTGCATCGAAGCGGGGGTGGATTTGGACTTTGACAGCGTTTTCCGCGCGCTGGCCCCGCTGGAATCAATCATTCAGGCGGCAGGACGTTGCAATCGAAACGGCCGCCATCCCGAAGGCGGGCAAGTGCTTGTGTTCCTTCCGGATGAAGAAAGGCTATATCCTGATACATGGTATGAAAAGGCGGCAACGCTGGTTAGTGCATTGCATATTGAGAAACCGATTGACTTGATGAATCCGAGTGACATTCAGCGCTACTATCAGAAGCTCTTTTGGAAGTTGAAAGGGAAGAAGGAACTGAGCGAGGCTATCCAAATGCAGGATTATGCAGGGGCCGAGAAAAACTATCGCATTATCAAGAATGACGGCGTGCAGGTGCTTGTGCCATATGAACCTGAAAACAAGCTGTTTGAGAAGCTGAAGGAAGAAGCCTTGGAAAACGGCGTGACGGCGAAGTGGATGCATGAAGCTGCAAAGCTGTGCGTGACTGCATATGCGAATGATGACTTCAGCCGTTATGCGGAGCAGCTGTATTTTGCAAGAAAGCGGAATGAGAGCAGGCAGCCATCCGGCTATTGGGTGCTTCGCAGGAAGGGTGATTATCATATGGATACGGGGATGCAGTTAAAAAATGATGATTGTATGTGGTGAAAAAATTCTTATATACCAGATTTGCCATTGACAATTCATTCGATTTACATTATATTTGCACTGACAGCTTGAAACACTGATAGGCTAACAAGCTGAGAATTGAAATAGTACAAAGATAATGCTATCCTCTCTGCTGATTTGGCAGAGAGAAGAACATGGAGGTGATGAAAAATCATGGAGATTTCAGTGACCGTTTGGGGTGACTTGGCGTGCTTCACTTCGCCGACAACGAAAGTAGAAAGGCTTTCGCAGGCAGTCCCAACACCATCAGCAGCACGAGGCATACTATCAAGCGTCTATTCGAAACCAAAAGAATTTTTTTGGATGGTGACAAAAATTGAGGTGTTGAAGCCGATTCGCTATATCAGCGTCAGGCGCAACGAAGTGAAAGACAAGTTAGGGAATGACATGCAACCAATTGACACAAATGATCCAGACAAGCGGACACCGCGGCAAACGGTTTTCCTGTATGATGTCCGCTACCGCATTACCGCGCAGATTGTGCCGCGGCCGGATTATCATGGTACGGTGGAGCAGCTGTATGCACAGGCTGAACGGCGAATTAAAGGTGGCAAGTGCTTTTGCCAGCCTGCGCTCGGCTTAAGGGAATGCGTCGCGTACTTTTCTGAAAGTGACCCGAACGAAAAGCCGATTCAGCAAGACATGGATTTGGGCTTGATGGTGTACGACATTTTTGACCTGCATGACGCGGAGGTTCGCAAGAAAACGCGGACAAGGCTGTCCCTGTATCATGCGGTGATGAAGCAGGGCGTCATTGAAGTGCCGCCCTATGATAGCCCGGAAGTCCTGAAGGGGGATGCGATATGCTGAGACCGCTGTACGATTATGCCATGCGTTACCAGCTGCTGCCGCCTCCGGGCATGGTGAAAAAGACGGTAAAGGCATGGGTTTGCCTTGGCGCAAATGGCACGTTCCTTGGCGTGAGGCAGGACGGCGAGGATGAATACTTTTGCCCTGACATTGGCAGCTTGGCGAATGGCAAAGACAAGTGCAATGTGCTGGTAGAAAAATACGAGGTTGTTTTTTGGAAAGATACGCCGGAAAGCAAAGTTGAGCAAAGAGAGGAAGGCAAAAAGCCGAAAGACAACACGCTTAAGCATCGATACTTTCTTGCTTCTCTTCAGCAGGCAGCGCAGAAAGTACCTGAATTGTCAGTTTGCATGCATTTGCTGGAGGACGAAACCTCCTGCGAACAGGTACGGCAGGAATTGATGCGGCTGAAGCTGAAGCCATCAGACCGCGTTTCATTTGAAATTGCAGGAACGCCTATTGTCGAAATTCCGGAGGTGCAGGAATGGTGGCGGGAGTTTCGTCAGCAGTTCGCGCAGCATGGCGCGGCAGAAAGCTTGTGCCTGATTACTGGAGAAAAAACGATGCCGGTTGCTACCCTGCCGCCAATTAAGGGACTTTTGCAAGTTGGCGGACATGGACGCGGTGATGCGCTGTTTTGCTTTGACAAGCCAGCATTTTGCTCGTACGGGCTGAAGCAATCGGCGAATGCGCCTGTTTCTGCGGAATCAATTGACGCGGTGAAAGCGGCGCTTGACCATTTCATGTCAAGCGAAACGCTTTCGCCAACGTTGGCGGGAATGCGCTTTGTCCATTGGTTTGACTGCTATGTTCCTGCGGAATGCGACCCGATGCAGCAAGCACTGGATGGCGATCCTAAGAATCAGGAAACAGAACAGCAGACGGAAGATGATGATGGATACGACGACGATGAAGAATTTGATGAAACGGTAGAAGCACCGTCAAATCCTGATGCTAAACGCGATATTGCAGCCAAACGCATCGAGAGCATTGAAAGCGGAGCAGCGACAACCGCGATTCCAGCCAGCACGCAGTATTACATCCTCCTGCTGTCCGGCGTTACAGGGCGTGTCATGGTTCGCAGCTACGACCACGGGAATTACGGCGAACTGGAGGAGAGCATCCAGCAATGGCGCAATGACTTGCAAATGGTCGATCTCGGTGGAACGGGATTCACAAAAATTAATTCGCTGAAAGCAATGATGATTCGTCTGATGCCGCGGCAAAAGAGCGAAAAGAACGTTTTCAAGAGGATGGACAAGGAACTTTCAGGAATTACGCCAGCGGTGCTGCACGCAATCTTGACGGACAGTATGCTGCCGGATTCCGTGGCGGTTCGTGCGCTGCGATACATTCGCAATCAAATGGCCAGTGCCAGCGAAGAAGATAAACATGCGCCCGTGCCCGATGCAATGTGCTGCCAATGGCTGAAAGTATGGCTGATTCGGAAAAACAATCGAAAGGAAGGCGTGATAGAAGCTATGTATCAGGCGGAAAATACGAATGTTGCATACCGCTGCGGCGCGTGGGTCGCCGTGTATGCGAGTATGCAGCAGTTTGCAATGAGAGATGTTCAGGCAGGTATTGTACAGCGCTACTATGCATCTGCTTGTCAGATGCCAGCGCTGGTGCTGGGGCAGCTGTCAATTCTCTCCGTACCGCACCAGGACAAAATCAAGGGCGACTATCTGAAGATGTATCTGGAAATGCTGGATAAGGTGACTTGTGACATTGGGGAAATCCCCACCATGCTGAACTTGGAGCAGCAGGCTTACTTTGCGCTGGGGTATCGCCAGATGACGGCGGAATTGAACCGGAAACGCAATGAACTGTGGAAATTGAAGAAAGAACAGAAAGCTGCGGCAGAAACGGACGAGGAGGAATAAGAAAATGGCACTGCAGAACCGTTACGAATTTATGTACTATGTTGCTTGCACCAATGCCAACCCGAACGGCGACCCGGATATGGGCAACATGCCCCGGATTGACCCGCAGACCATGCAGGGATTTATCACCGACGTGGCCACGAAACGCCGCATTCGCAACTATATTGAGATTGCTTATCCGGGCGTGCCGGGCATGGGGATTTTCGTGCAGAAGGCGGTGAATCTGAATAAGCAGATTGCGCTGGCAAAGCGCGAAGCGGGGATTGAAGGTGCGAAAGAAAAAAATCCGGTTTATGCGGCACGCAAAAAAGCGTGTGAACTCTTCTACGATGTGCGCACCTTTGGGGCTGTGATGTCTACTGGCCCCAATGCGGGGCAAGTCCGCGGTCCTGTTCAACTTGCTTTCGGCAAGAGTTTGGATTCGGTACTGCCGCTGGACATATCCATCACGCGCATGGCGGCGGCATTGGGCGGAAATGACAAATCCTACGAGGAATATGAGAAAGCGGAACAGGAAGCGTCTGAAGATAAGCTGCGCACGATGGGACGCAAGCAGATTATCCCCTTTGGTCTGTATGAGGTGCGTGGCTTCATCAGCGCGAATCTTGCAGCGGAAACGGGATTCGATGAAGCTGATATGAAGGCGCTGTTTGAGGCGATTCTCAACATGTATGAGCATGACCGTTCGGCGAGCAAGGGCGAAATGGAGGTTGTTTCTCCGCTCATCATCTTCAAGCACGAAGGCACGGATACGAATCCTGAACAGCGCGTACGTCAAGCCAAATTGGGCTGTGCACCGGCGCATAAACTCTTTGAACTGGTGACGGTGCAGAAGAAAGTGGATTTCCCCCGCAATTATCGTGACTATGAAGCAAAGGTGGCGCTGGATAAGGTGCCTGCGGGGGTACGGATGGGCTTTTTGAGCAATCCTTACGGGGAGATTGTCTGGGATGAACTGCCGCAGGGAGAAAGCTGGTTTACCCGTGGATGACGAGCAGGAGTATCTTCCGTTATCGTGGCTGTCGCAGGCAGATTACTGTCTGCGGCGCGCCGCGCTGCTGCTGAATGAACGTGTATGGGTAGAAAATGTCGAGACGGCGAAAGGTCGCGCCGAGCATGAACGGGTTCATACACAGCGCGTGGAGCGGCGCGGCGATTTCGTGAAGCTCTACGAGAACAGTGTCTTTTCGGACGAAATGCAAATCAGCGGAAAATGCGACTGCATTGAAGCGGTGCGGGATGAAAACGGCTGCACGATTCCCGCAGTGGATTTCCCGGTGCGGCTGCTGCCGGTGGAGTACAAGCATGGGAAGATACGCGATGAATCAGAATACAAGATTCAGCTTTGCGCGGAGGCGATGTGCTTAGAGGAAATGTATCACACGACGATCCCGGCAGGCGCGCTGTTCTACATTACCGCGCATCGCAGAGTGGATGTGGAACTTGATGAAGCGCTGCGTGAACAGGTACGGCAGACTGTGCAGAAACTCTGGAAAGTCCGCCGCGAAATGCTGATTCCGTCGGCAGTTTACGGCCCGAAATGCAAACGTTGCTCGATGCAGGAATACTGTATGCCGAAGGTAAAAACATCCGCGAAGGAATATTGCAAGGCGCTTCTTCTTGAAGCAGAGAGGGTGGAGACGGAATGAAAAAATTACTGGAAACCCTCTATGTGACAACGCCAGACAGCTACCTTTTCTGCCGCAACGAGAATATCTGCGTGAAAATTGGCGGCGAAGAGAAAGCAAGTGTACCGGCTGTGATGCTGGACGGAATCGTGTGCTTTGGGGAAATGACAGTCTCCACACCGCTGATTGGTTTCTGCGCTGAGCACGGGATTACGCTGACGTTCCTATCGTCGAACGGACGCTTTTACAGCCGCATTTGCGGGCCGGTCAGCGGCAATGTGCTGCTGAGAAAAAAGCAGTATCAAGCGCTGGATGATGATGACTTCCGCATGAAATTCGTGCAGAACCTCCTGGTGGGCAAGCTGCTCAACGAGAAAAATGTATTAATGCGCACGGCACGGACGCAGGATGCGGCAACAGCAGAGAGTCTTCGAGCAGCCTGCCAGTCTATTAGCCAGTATGCAGCACAGCTGGAGACATGCGCAGGTGTTGACCAAATGCGCGGCATCGAAGGAGCTGCCGCAAAATGCTACTTTGCGCATTTTGACGACATGATTTCCCCACAATGCCCCTTCCAGTTTGTGGAGCGCAGCAGACGACCGCCGCGCAATGAAGTGAATGCAGTCCTGTCGTTTATGTACACGCTGCAAACGCGGGACATTCAAGCGGCACTTGAAACGGTAGGCTTAGATCCAGCGGCTGGATGGCTGCACACGCTTCGACCGGGACGGCCGTCGCTGGCGCTGGACTTGCTGGAAGAGTTCCGAGCGCCGCTGTGCGACCGGCTGGCGCTGTCGCTGTTCAACAAACGTCAGCTGACGGATAAGGACTTTGAGTACGATTCGCTGGCTGTTATGCTGAACGAGCGCGGGCGCAAAACGGTACTTACCGCATGGCGTGACCGAAAGCAGGAAGAAATCACGCATCCGTATCTCGGAGAAAAAATCCAAGTTGGGCTGATTGCTTATGTACAGGCCATGATGCTGGCGCGTGTCCTGCGCGGGGATCTTGATTGCTATCCGCCGTTTGTCTGGAGGTGAAAAAATGTTGGTTGTTGTTACTTATGATGTGAATACAGCAACCGAAGCGGGAGCAGCGCGGCTTAGGCGTGTAGCGAAACTCTGCGAACGCTATGGACGGCGTGTTCAGAACTCTGTATTTGAAGTCCTGCTTGATGCAGCACAGCTGACGGCGCTCAAGGCGCAATTGGCAGCGACAATTGATGCAGAACATGACTCCGTTCGCTTCTATCGCCTTGGCAACAGTTACAAGGAGCGCATTGATGTGCTTGGTTGCACTGCGCGCATTGAAGCTGGAGAACTGCTGATGTTATAGCGGAAGCTGAAAACACTCTTTTCAGCGCATGTGAATCATACATGAATGGCCGACCGTCTCGCGCGGTGTGATGTCAAAATTCAAGCGATGATTCTATGAAATATTACCAAAATAATCTCGACAAATTGCGTGGCACTATTGTTAAGCCATGCTGATTTGTAAGGGTTGAACAAAAGATTTGCAGAAATTGCATATCTTTTGCCGTCGCCCCTCGCGGAGGGGCGTGAATTGAAATTTAATTTTCCTGACCCAATTTCCCCACTGGTCGCGTCGCCCCTCGCGGAGGGGCGTGAATTGAAATACAAATAATTCCAAGAACATTTCCCTGATTTACGTCGCCCCTCGCGGAGGGGCGTGAATTGAAATGGATTTATCATGCACAGCGTTACGCCACATATCGTCGCCCCTCGCGGAGGGGCGTGAATTGAAATAATGTATGCCAGCATCAGATAACGATAAAGAGTGCGTCGCCCCTCGCGGAGGGGCGTGAATTGAAATTAACGCTCCGTGATAATCGCGTTGCAACCGGAAAAGGTCGCCCCTCGCGGAGGGGCGTGAATTGAAATGCCGGGAATCCGCATACCCTCAAACTTCGCTTTGTCGCCCCTCGCGGAGGGGCGTGAATTGAAATAACCTGTGCATTCTGCAAATTGCCCTTCTGTACAGTCGCCCCTCGCGGAGGGGCGTGAATTGAAATCATTACCGTCATGTTTGATAGTAAATACCCATTCGCGTCGCCCCTCGCGGAGGGGCGTGAATTGAAATAAAACCATCGAAATAAATGCACCGAAATCTTCCGTCGCCCCTCGCGGAGGGGCGTGAATTGAAATAAAGTGTTAGCCATTTACTGAACCTCCATCAGTTCGGTCGCCCCTCGCGGAGGGGCGTGAATTGAAATAGCAAGCCGGGAAAATGCCCACTGCGTAAACGCGTCGCCCCTCGCGGAGGGGCGTGAATTGAAATGAACTGTTCCTGGGTATTGTCCCGCACAGGTGCAGTCGCCCCTCGCGGAGGGGCGTGAATTGAAATATTCTCTGCCATCTTATAAGCAATCGTAATAAGCCGTCGCCCCTCGCGGAGGGGCGTGAATTGAAATCGCTTGACGCTCCCAGTAATCCCACCGCTTTAGGTCGCCCCTCGCGGAGGGGCGTGAATTGAAATATATTCGAGGCTTTCCGCGCATTGACAAGCTGAGTCGCCCCTCGCGGAGGGGCGTGAATTGAAATGCTTTTCGTGGCTGTATCATAGCACATGCACCTAGTCGCCCCTCGCGGAGGGGCGTGAATTGAAATTGGCGCTGGTGGAACAGCTGGATGACAGCAGCGGTCGCCCCTCGCGGAGGGGCGTGAATTGAAATGCAATGCCGAGGGCGAAGAAGAAAAAGGCAAGTACGTCGCCCCTCGCGGAGGGGCGTGAATTGAAATGGTTGCATCCTTTGCCCACCTACCACACTGCGTCCGTCGCCCCTCGCGGAGGGGCGTGAATTGAAATTTTCCCCACACGCCAAATCAACAACCTGTACAGGTCGCCCCTCGCGGAGGGGCGTGAATTGAAATCGGGCAGTTGCGTGCCGCCGCGCCTTTCGGGCGCGGTCGCCCCTCGCGGAGGGGCGTGAATTGAAATCCGCTGGGATCAGGTTGTTGATGATGATGGGCGGGTCGCCCCTCGCGGAGGGGCGTGAATTGAAATCGGCTTGTGCCGGTGGCCCTATCTGGCTTGTGCGTCGCCCCTCGCGGAGGGGCGTGAATTGAAATGAGGCTTTCTCCGTCTCCGTGACGCTTGCGGCATGTCGCCCCTCGCGGAGGGGCGTGAATTGAAATTTTGAACCGGGATGGGTAGAAGATATGTACGCTTAGTCGCCCCTCGCGGAGGGGCGTGAATTGAAATGTTCAGGTTTTTGACAGTGCCGCCGCCTGTGTCTGTCGCCCCTCGCGGAGGGGCGTGAATTGAAATCCATCCAGCGTGGCACGTCACTCCACCAAAGCGGTCGCCCCTCGCGGAGGGGCGTGAATTGAAATAAGGCGGATGCACGGCACTGTTGGGATGCCGAGTGTCGCCCCTCGCGGAGGGGCGTGAATTGAAATGTCGGAACGCCCGACAAGATAGTCGAGCGACACGGTCGCCCCTCGCGGAGGGGCGTGAATTGAAATTCATCAGATAGACGCTCTTGACCTCCTCGAAGCGTCGCCCCTCGCGGAGGGGCGTGAATTGAAATCAGAATCGCTTGCAGGGCATAATTCCGCAACCCTGTCGCCCCTCGCGGAGGGGCGTGAATTGAAATATCCACCCGGATGCCGAAATCCTCCGCAAGCCGCAGGTCGCCCCTCGCGGAGGGGCGTGAATTGAAATGAAGGCGGCCGGGTCGCGGCGCTCGAATTCCTCGTCGCCCCTCGCGGAGGGGCGTGAATTGAAATTTTCCCGACGCCCGGACCCCCGGACGCCGGGAAAGTCGCCCCTCGCGGAGGGGCGTGAATTGAAATGCATCCTGCACGGCCGGCGCGAAGAAGGCCGTCGCCGAGTCGCCCCTCGCGGAGGGGCGTGAATTGAAATGCTACGAGTTCGCGCCCGACAAGTATTACACCGCGCGTCGCCCCTCGCGGAGGGGCGTGAATTGAAATGTAGTGCTGCCGCGCGCGGCTCTGCCAGTCGCCTGTCGCCCCTCGCGGAGGGGCGTGAATTGAAATTGTGCGGCTATCAGCATCGGCGTCCTCGTTGGCGCGGGTCGCCCCTCGCGGAGGGGCGTGAATTGAAATTTTTCCAGCGGCGGTTTCTTCTCGTTCACAGCCAGTCGCCCCTCGCGGAGGGGCGTGAATTGAAATAGAAGAAATCCAGCAGTCCGAATCGGAACAGGCGGTCGCCCCTCGCGGAGGGGCGTGAATTGAAATAAAATCGCCGGAGAATCCGGGAAGCCTAACATCCGGTCGCCCCTCGCGGAGGGGCGTGAATTGAAATAGCGCGGAATCATGCGTCTTGTGAAGCAGGGAAAGTCGCCCCTCGCGGAGGGGCGTGAATTGAAATTCGTGATGCCACAAGGACGGACAAGAGGCGGCAACGCGTCGCCCCTCGCGGAGGGGCGTGAATTGAAATAACGCGGCGATTGCGGCGTGCAACGCCGCCGTCCGGTCGCCCCTCGCGGAGGGGCGTGAATTGAAATTTGCAGGGCAAACGTTGTCGGAAAGCCACAAAAGGTCGCCCCTCGCGGAGGGGCGTGAATTGAAATCTTGGGTGTGGCTTTTGTCTGGTTTGATAAGAAAATGTCGCCCCTCGCGGAGGGGCGTGAATTGAAATGGGCGTGTCGTTTTCTTGTCTTTTGTGGCTTTCGTCGCCCCTCGCGGAGGGGCGTGAATTGAAATCGTCCCGGCGGACCGCACGCGCTCCCTCGGTAGCGTCGCCCCTCGCGGAGGGGCGTGAATTGAAATACGCGGATGCAGTCGCCGACGTTCTGCCGCGCGAAGTCGCCCCTCGCGGAGGGGCGTGAATTGAAATATCGGGAATAGTGGCGGTTGGCTTCACGTCGAGTCGCCCCTCGCGGAGGGGCGTGAATTGAAATGAACACCGTCCCGGTTGCCCCCGCCGCGACGCGCCGTCGCCCCTCGCGGAGGGGCGTGAATTGAAATTGGTAATATCGCAACAATACGTCTGCATTGCTCCGCGTCGCCCCTCGCGGAGGGGCGTGAATTGAAATACCTCCGCACGAGTACACGCAGATTTTCGTCGCGTCGCCCCTCGCGGAGGGGCGTGAATTGAAATGTCGAAATCCAGCCGGATGCCCGTCTTTTCCAGTCGCCCCTCGCGGAGGGGCGTGAATTGAAATTTTATGTCTTCGAGGGCTTTCTTCTCGTCCTCGGTCGCCCCTCGCGGAGGGGCGTGAATTGAAATTTGCGAATGCACTACGTGTAGACAAGCCATTGCGTCGCCCCTCGCGGAGGGGCGTGAATTGAAATTCCTTCATACCAAGCGTAACCGATATACGTTTGCGTCGCCCCTCGCGGAGGGGCGTGAATTGAAATGTTTGGCAGCAGTTCCAGCATATCGGAAAACACGTCGCCCCTCGCGGAGGGGCGTGAATTGAAATAATCAACACTTTCCCCTCCTCTTCGTCCGTCACGTCGCCCCTCGCGGAGGGGCGTGAATTGAAATAGGTCAGCTGTAATTCCGTCCGTCGCGT
>ULSH01045201.1_pt1 | contig 14261 bp, 9 predicted proteins | sample 1956151 | NCBI WGS metagenome assembly ULSH01 (sample SAMEA4835702, study PRJEB28245) | human gut metagenome | biome: gut microbiome; material: fecal sample | place: Denmark | collected 2008 | reverse complement strand
TCAATTTATTATAAAGTTTTATTCTTTTTACGACAGTCCCTATTGTAACACCAAAAACCCACCTTATCATGAAAAAACTCTACTTCATCAATCGATGGGTGTTGCCCCTTTTGGCCGTATCCGTCATGGCAGGTTCTTCGTGCTCGGATGATTCAACGGAAGGGGGAGGTGCTCTTCCCTCGGTTGCCATCAAGTTCGATGCGCAGCTCTATCCGCTTACCCGTACCGATGTGAACGAGAAATTCCGGACGGCATGGAAATCGGGTGACGCCATCGGTGTATTCGCAACGGAGTTCGGAAGCGAGCTTCAGAGCGAAGGAAACGTGCTTAACAATGCCAAGCTGGTCTACGACGGTGCGTCGTGGACGCTGGAGAACAACCCCTCGGCGAAGTGGCCCTCGGACCAGCCGCTGGACTTCTACGCCTACTATCCCTACAACGAAAGCTTTACCAATCCGCTCGATATCACCTTCAACATCCTTGCGGAGCAGACCGATGCCGACAGTTTTGCGGCCAGCGACCTGATGCTCGCCCGCACCATCGGCGTGGCACGCGGCGCCACGGTCTGCATGATGTTCTACCATGCGCTCACGATGGTCGACGTGACCTTCGACCCGATGGAGTCCGGCGCGGATGATATTCAGGTTTAGCTGAGCAACGTCTGCAACAGCGTGAAGGTGAACCTCGCCGCCACGGAGCTGAAGGCCGAAGTGGACCTCAGCAGCAAGGGCGACGTCGCTCTCTACCAGTATCCCAATACCCTTGAGGATGGGTATGAGTACCGCGCATGGGTTCCCGCCCAGACCGTCGAGGCGGGGGACCACCTGCTCAAGTTCCTCTACTCGGGCTGGCGCGAAATGGCCGGCAATACGCTTCAGGAGGCGCTGTCGCTTCCCTCGGGCGAGGTTGTCATCATGGAGAGCGAGTTTGTCGGATACCTTGCGCTGACCCGAATCGTCGCCGGTGAATTCATGATGGGTACGCCCGAGAACGAATCCGGCCACACCTACATGGAGACCCAGCACAAGGTCATCCTGACCCAGGACTACTACATCGGCACCTACGAGATTACCAACAGCCAGTACGCACAGTTCCTCAACGCCACGGGCGTGGCCGACGTGAGCGGCGACTTGAGCCAGATTACCGCCAATGTGGAGGGATACGGTGTCCAGACCCTCTTCCAGAAGAGCCCCAACTGGAACGTCCGCTACGACTCGGCAGAGGAAAAATGGGTTCCCGTGCTCGACAAGGGTAATTATCCCATGTCCTACGTGACGTGGTACGGAGTGAAGGCCTATGCCGACTGGATTGGCGGCGCGCTGCCGACCGAGGCGCAGTGGGAGTATGCCTGCCGTGCCGGAACGACGACCGCATGGTCCTTCGGTGCCGACTACTCCGACATCACCGACTATGCCTGGTGTGACCAGAACTCCCCGGATAACGGACCGAGTGAGGTCGGGAAGCTGGAGCCCAACCCGTGGGGCCTCTACGACATGCACGGAAACCTCTACGAGTGGTGCTCCGATTGGTTCGACTACTACTACGGCATCGAGGATTTGACCTCCGATACGGTGGTCGAGGACCCTGTGGGGGCAGAGTCGAGCCTCTACAAGGTAATCAAGGGCGGTTCGTGGTTCAACTACTGGCACTACCTCCGTTCGGGCTACCGCAACGTCTACTTCCCGAATGCTCCCTCTGACTGCAACGGTTTCCGCGTGGTATTCCCTGTTAATGAGTAGCATTGAGGCAGTCTGATTGGCTGCAGTCTGCCCGGAGCGCATTGACCGCTCCGGGCTTTTTTTGTGTGATGGGGCGTGCCTGCACCTGGAGAGGCGGCCAGCCGGGCAGTCTGGCCGGAATCTCTGCGTCGGAGCTCGGGCCGGGAGAGGAGCCTGGCTGGTGCCGGAGAGGCGTCGGACGGGAGCCGGCGTGGCGGAACCGTGCCGAAGTCAGCGTCTGTGCCGGAGGCGTGTACCGGAGGCTGGCGGCTTCCGTGCCGAAACCTATGCGGGTGCCGGGGAAGTGCACCGGTTGTGGTCGGTTCCGTGCCGATGCCGGCTCTGTATCCGCCGGCAGTGCGGGGCAGTTCAGCCGCCCGGCGGATGTTGAAGGGGGGGGGTGGCCCGACGCCCCTCTCCCGCCTGAGGAGTCCGGGCATGGCGGTGCCCGGTCCCCTATGTAAAATAAAATAAGAGCGGAGCCCTCCATGGTGGAGGACTCCGCTCTTTTCATGCGGGGGCGGAACAAGGTCCGGCGTCACTCGCTGATTTTGTACATCACGTAGAAGAGCTCGGTCGAACTGCGCCACATGTTGTCGTAGAAGTTGTCGCGCGACGGCTCGCTGCTTGCATCCGGCAGGATGAAGCGGAAGGGCGTGTTGTCGCCCTCTTCGCCGAAAATCATGGTCGAGGTGACGTTGTTCTGCGTGATTTTCATCTGGTTGGTGGTCAGGTCGAGCGTCCACTGCGATTCGCCCGGCGGCAGCAGGTGGCGCAGACGCGGGTTCATGTCGAGCGGCGACTCGACGCTGTAGGGCGCCATCACGCCGTAGAAGTTGCCGTAGGCGCCGTCTTCGCCAGCCGAGTGGACGAGCGTGCCGGTCAGCGCATTGTCCGTAATCTCGCCCAGGGTGATGGTCACCCGGTCGTCGTACTCGGGGAGTCCGTAGTCGCCGAACTCCGAGCCGCTGAGCTGCGTGGTCCACGAACCGTCGCCGACGCCGCTCACGCGCTGGTCGCACGCCAGCTTGACGTCGATGATGCGCCACGTCCCCAGATAGAAGGGGTCGTAGGTCTCCAGGTATATCCACCAGTCGAGCACGTGGCCCGAGGCCGAGGTCACGCGGATGCGGGCGCGCCGCTCGGGGTTGCTGAAGTTGAGCATGTCGCCCTCCTTGACGTCCGACGTGGCCCCCTTCGAGAGGACGATGCCCGTGACGGGCACGTGGGCGTAGTCGTAGTCGTCCTGGTCGAGGATGTAGACCGTCGCCGTGGCGCGGTCGCCGTCGCGCTCGGTGATGGCCTTGCCCATCTGTCCCTCGATACGCAGCTCGAGCAGCGTGCGTTCGTTTCCCGAAAGCTCCTGGTCGATGGTCTTTTCGCAGGATGCTGCCGTGGCGACGAGCAGCGCCGCGGCGGCTATGGTCATGAGTCTGTTTTTCATCGTCGTGAGGTTTAACGGTTGGGGTTCAGGTCGAGTTCGCGCTGCGGAATGGGGTAGAAGGCAGCCTCCTCCTCGGAGAGTTTGCTGGCCTCGGGAACGGTCGAGGTGACCGAAGCCGTGCGGCGCAGGTCGTAGAGGCGGTTCCCCTCGAAGGCCAGCTCGAGCGCACGCTCCTGGATGACCGCCGTGCGGAACTCCTCGAGTCCCATTCCCGCGGGCAGGTCGGGGATGCCGGCGCGCTCGCGGATGCGGTTCACCAGGGCCAGACCTTCGTCGGGTCCGGCCGCCTCGGCGAAGACCAGTGCGATGTCCGAGTAGCGGATGAGGTAGGGACGGGCGCTCGTGCGCTCGCCGATGAAGTCCGGGTCGACGTACTTCGACGAGAAGTATCCGCGGACGGGCGAGGGGGTCACCACGTTGCCTTGCTCGTCGTAGATGTCGCGGTGGATGAGCTCCGTGCGGCGCTTGTCGGCCGCCATGTAGGTCTGCTCGGCGAAGGAGTCCTCGATGAGGAAGACACCCCAGCCGTTGCCGTTGCCGCGCTGCAGCGAACCGTCGCTGTACTTGATGTAGATGGGCGCCGAGCCGTTGTTCGGGAGGAACTGGAGTGGAATCTTCGAATACATGCCCTCGTCGGTACCGCTGCGGTCGATGGCCATGATGAAGATGTGCTCCGGTCCGTCGGGCTTCTCGACGTCGTAGATGGCGCGCAGGTCATCGTCGAAGCCGTAGATGCCCGGGTAGTCGAAGACCACCTTGCGCGACCACTCCTCGGCCAGACGGTACATCTCGTCGGACGAATAGCTCATGTCGGTGTAGCCCGGCGCACGGTGCGCGATGCTCGAGGCGAGCGTGAGGTAGACCTTCGAGAGGAGCGCCTGTACGCCGACCTTGTCGATGCGGCCGAAGACCTTGTTGACCGTGAGCATCGGCTCGGCACGGTTGAGGTCCTCGAGAATCCGTTCGTAGATTTTCTCGATGGAGGGGGCCATTTCGGGGGTCGTCTGCTCGAGCGAGGCGATGGGCTCGGTGTAGAGCGGCACGCGGCCGTATCCGCGCACGAGGTTGAAGTAGTTCCAGGCGCGCAGGAAGAGCGCCTCGCCGATGACACGGTTCTTGACCGTCTCGCTCAGGCTGCTGTCCGTCACGCGGCGGATGACCGTGTTGGCGCGGTTGATACCGATGTAGCAGTACTTGAAGTAGTACATCGTCAGCTCCGTTTCGGAGTTGACCGTCCACTGCTGAAGCATGTGGATGTCGCCCGGCTCGTCCGACTTGGGATACATCGTCTCGGTGGGGATGTCGCCCAGATACCAGATGCCGCGCAGGTATTCGAGGTAGTTCAGTGCGTTGTAGGCATACATGAGGCCCGACTCGGCATCCTCCTCGGTCTTGTAGAAGTTGTCGCTCGAGTAGAATCCGTAGGGCGTTTCGTCGAGCGAGCAGGCGGTCAGCAGCGAGCAGGTGACCAACAGATGGAATATGCGTTTCATGTTCGGTTGCGTTTTAGAAGTTCAGGTCGAGTCCGATGGTGTACTTGCGGAACTTGGGGTAGCCGCCCCAGTAGATGCCGTCGAGTCCCACCTCGGGGTCATACCCGTCGAAGCGGGTGAAGGTGTAGAGGTTGTCGATGTTGGCGTAGACGCGGATGCTGCGCAGGAAGCGGCTCTTGAGGTTGATGTTGTACCCCAGCGTGATGTTCTGGATGCGCAGGAACGAGCCGTCCTGGATGAAGTAGTCCGAGAGCCAGTACTGGCGGGCGTTGTTCAGCCGCGGGAAGTCGTTGGTGGGGTTGTCCGGCGTCCAGCGCTTGGCCTTCACGCGCGGGCTGAAGGTGTAGTTGTTGTAGAGCACGTCGTTGCCGTAGACGCCGTAGAGGAAGACCGACAGGTCGAGGTTCTTCCAGCGCAGCGAGAGGTTGAGGCTGGCGGTGAAGTCGGGGTTGGGGTCGCCGATGATGCAGCGGTCGTCGGCCGTGATGGCGTAGTCGCCCGTCAGGTCGACATACTTCAGCTCGCCCGGACGGTCCTTCAGTCCGTCGGGGTCGATGAATCCCGGGTCCTCGCCCTCCTGGATGATACCGTCGACGCGGTAGCCGTAGAAGACGTTCATCGGCTGTCCGACGGCATAGATGCTGGCGTTCTGGTTGAACATCGAGATGGGGCTGCCCGTCACCTCGTAGTACATGCCCGTGAGGAAGTCGCGCGACAGACCGCTCGAGATGGCGTCACCCAGGCTGACCACCTTGTTGCGGTTCATCGAGTAGATGAACGTGGCCGAGAAGTCCCAGTCCTTCGTGTGGACGATGTCGCCCTCGAGGCTCACCTCGAAGCCCTTGTTCTCGACCTCGCCGTCGTTGACCCAGATTTTGTCGTAGCTCGACGAGAGGGGCAGGTACTTTTCGCGCAGCAGGTCGGTGGTGCGCTTGTAGTAGACGTCGGCCGTGATGCGCAGGCGGCGGTCAAAGGCGGCGAAGTCGACGCCGAAGTCCACCTGTGAGGTCTGCTCCCACTTCAGGTCGGGGTTGGCGATGCCGCCCCACACCATGTAGCGGTTGTTGGCGCCCGTGCGGCCCACCTCGTAGCCCGGTCCGATGACCGTCTCCCACTTGCCGTCGTGCCAGAATTTCTCCATGCCGTAGCGGTCGAGCGTCTGGTAGCAGCTGATGCCCTGGTTGCCCGAGATACCGTAGCTCAGACGCAGCTTCAGCTCGCTGAGCCACGACGACTTCTTGAGCCACGGCTCGTTGTGCATCTTCCAGCTCACGGCACCCGAGGGGAAGTAGCCCCACTTGTTGTTCTTGCCGAACTTGGTCGAACCGTCGGCACGCATGGTGAAGGTGAACAGGTACTTGTCCTTGAGCGTGTAGTTGAGTCGTCCGTAGAAGGAGAGCAGCTTCGAGAGGTAGTAGCCGTCGTTGGAGATTTGGCGCATCGAGGGGTCGCCGGCATTCATGTTCTCGTTGCCCAGCACGTCGTTGACGAAGCCGCGCGAGGTGGTGTAGAGTCCGCGTCCGGTCTCCCAGTTGTAGGAGTGTCCCAGCATGACGCTCAGGTCGTGGTTCTTGTTGAACTCGCGGTGGTAGGTGGCGTAGGTCTCCGAGAGGAGGTTCTGCGCGAAGGAGTTGTTGATTTGAGCGATGCCGCCGTTGTCGTGGGCGTCCTGCGAGGTGTTGCTGGCGCGGTAGACGTCGGCCACGGTGGTCTGGTAGCGGTAATCCAGCTGCGAGTGGAGCGTCAGCCCCTTAATCAGCTCCCAGTCTACGGCCACCGAGTTGATGTAGTCGCGTCCCGTGTTCTTGTTCTTCACGTTGTTCATGATGATGAGCGGGTGGCTGAAGTCCTGCGCACCGGCGAGGAAGTAGTCGCCGTTCTCGTCATAGACGGGCCAGAGCGGGTTGCGGCCGTATTCGAGCTCGTTGCAGATGTTGCGGTTCGAGACCGAGACGACGCTGTAGGTCGAGAGCTTGAAGTTCTTGAAGAGCTTGTAGGTGATGCCGAGGTTGGCGTTCAGACGGTTGTAGGAGTCCTTCTTGTAGAGGCCCTGGTCGTCGTGGTAGTTGACGTTGAGGTTGATGGAGGAGCGTTCGTTGGCGCTGTTCACCGAGACGGTCGTGCTGTTGAGCACCGGGGTGCGCAGCGTGAGGTCGACCCAGTCGGTGTTGGCCCACTCGCCGTTTTGGATTTCGAGCAGCGAGGGGTAGTAGACGCCGCCGATGGTCTGTCCGATGTAGAGCGGGGTGAGGCCGGCGTTGATTTGCTCCTCGTTGGCCACCTGTGCCATGAGCATCGGGTCGTGCCAGATGTCGAGCTCGTCGGAGAGCTGGCTGACAACGGTCTGGTGCTTGAACGAGATGTTGGTCGTCCCCTCCTTGGCTGACTTGGTCGTCACCAGAATCACGCCGTTGGCACCGCGCGAACCGTAGATGGCCGAGGCCGAGGCATCCTTGAGCACCTCAATCGACTCGATGTCCGAGACGTTGATTTGCGAGAGGTTTCCGGCATCGCCCAGCGGGAATCCGTTGACCACGATGAGCGGGGTGTTCGAGCCTTCGAGCGAGCTGTTGCCGCGGATGCGGATGACGGCGCCCGAACCGGGGTCCTGCGAGGTGTTCATCACCTGCAGACCGGCGGCGCGGCCCTGCAGCAGTCCGTCGACCGAGGTCGAGGGGATGCTCGTCAGGTCGTTCATCTTGACCGAGGCGACCGAACCGGTCAGGTCGCTCTTCTTGACGGCGCCGTAGCCCACCACGACCACGTCCTCCATCAGCTGGGAGTCCTCCGTGAGCGTGATTTCGTAGAACGAGGCGGCCTTGGTGACGGCCTGTTCGGCGCTCTTGTAGCCCAGCATCATAATCTGGAGCGTGGCGCCCGGTGCGGCGTCCAGCGCGAAGCTGCCGTCGCTGAGCGAGGTCGTGCCGGTGGTGGTCCCCTTCACGATGACGCTCGCACCCACTACGGGGTTGCCGGCCTGGTCGGTGATTTTACCCCGGATTTCGGCCGTCTGGGCGGTGACGCTCCCGAGCGACAGCACGAAGAGCAGCGTCACGAGCAGACGTACCGGCTTGAATGGTAGAAGTCGTATCATAGGTTGGTGTTTTAAGGTTTTCAGTAGTTGATGAGTTGCTCGGGCAGCGGCTCGGGGGTGAGTGACCCGCTCAGGTAGTCGTCCAGACAGATGAAGGTGCCGGCCGTCCATCCCAGCATGGCGGGGGTGTCGTATTCGGCGCTCACGTCGGTCGAGCCGTCGAGGACGTTGTACTTCTCCCACAGGTTGCCCGTCGTGCGGAAGGTTGCGGCCACGGCCTGGAGCCATTCGCCGGCCAGACGGCGCGCTTCACGCTCGAATCCGTAGCGGGCCAGACCCTCGACCGCATAGAGGCAGGTGGGGGGCCAGCAGTTGGGATAGGACCATTGGTAGACGTAGTCGTAGGGACGCTCCTCGCAGGCGGCGATGCCGCAGTCATACTCGAGACGGTCGAGTGCGGCGACAATCTGCGGGGCATACTCCCGCGTGACGGCTCCCGTGTAGAGGAGCGAGAAGACGGCGGCCGAGAGCACCTCCGAGCGGCGGTCGTTCACGTAGTCATAGTCGTAGAACTGGCGGCGTTCGGGGTCGTAGCAGTAGCGCATGATGCGTGCGCGGCGTTCGCGTGCGCGGTCGAGCCACTGCTGCACCTCCTCCTGGGGGCGTCCCAGCTCGCGGGCTCGCGGGCGAAGTTGAGCTCGTAGAGGAAGAGGTTGGCATTCAGGTCCAGGGGGCAGAAATCGGTGCAGCGGCGTTCGAAGCGGGGGTTGAAGTCCCACCCCGATTCGGCCTCGGCCACGAAGTCGAGCCCCAGCTTGTGCAGCTCCTCGGGCGTGCGGCCCTGGGCGAGGAAGTCGGTGCCGAGACGCTCTCCCGCCGTGACGAGGAACTCGTTGACGAGGGCATCCGAGGCCGAGCTGCCGTAGCGGTTGAGCCCCACGGGGGTGATGCGTTCGCGCATCCAGAAGTCGTATTCGCGTTCGAGCGTGCGGTAGGCCTCGGCCAGCCAGGCGCGGTCACCCGTGGTCCGGTAGACGCGGTCGACCATCATCGAGAGGTAGGGCTGTTGCGAACGGGCCTCGTAGTAGGTGCGGCTGCCGTTGTAGACCTTGCCGAAGCGGCGCACCATGTAGAGCAGGTTGTCGGTGTTGTTCTTCGCCAGCTTGGCGTGGCCGTCGCGGACCAGCCCCTCGTTGGTGAAGAAGGTGTCCCAGTAGTACATCTCGCGGAACATCGCCCCGGCGGTGGGGACCGTGTAGGGGTGGGGCAGCCCGATGAGGGTTGCCGTGTCGCGCGGCGAATACTGGATGGTGGAGTCCCAGTTTTCGTGGATGAAGGTGCGGACCGCCGCAATCTCGGGCGAACGCCCCTTCTGCGCGCCGCATCCCGCCAGCAGCGGGAGCAGCAGCGCAAGGGTTGTGAGTCGGTTCATGAGGTTCGTTAGGTTGTTTCGGGGGTCGTTTTCGGGAGTGCGGGTCAGTAGGTGTCGGCCAGCGAAAGGGTGCCGAGCCGCGATTCGAACTCCTCCTGCGGCAGCATCGTGCGGACGCTCACCGTGCGGGGTTCGCCGGGCAGCAGGTCGAAGAAGTTGTCCGAAAAGTGGAGCAGCTCGCCCTCGACCGAGAGGTAGAGCCCCCGCACGAAGCAGTCGGACTGGAGCGTCACCTCGTAGCCTCCGTCGGCGGGTTTCACCCGGCGGGTCACCTTCGCATCGGGGTAGTCCATCTGCTTCTGCTGGACCAGGAAGCAGTTGTTCGTGTAGAGCCGCTTCCCCGTGCGGAGTTCGGCGCGGACGACGCACTGCTCGGGAGCCGTGCCGTCGAGCAGCTCGTCGAGCGTGAGCGTGAAGAGCTTCGTGCTGGCGTTTGCCGGAATCAGGACCTTGCGCGAGAGCCGCTCGGTCGAACCGCCGCGAAGCCCCACTACGCGCAGCGTCAGCTCGCCCTCGGTCGGTTGCAGCCGGTCCGAAACGACGTAGAGCTCCAGCTTGCCGTCCTTTACCACGGGCGAGACGAGCAGGTCGTCGAAGGTCTGGCGGGCGAAGTAGTGCTGAGCCTTCCAGGTGCCGTACCAGTCGCGGCTCGACCACGAGGCCACGGGCCAGCAGTCGTTATGCTGCCAGTAGAGCGAGCCCCAGCAGTAGCCCTTGTCGCGGCGGTGCGCCTCGATGGCGGTCTTGATGGCGTCGCCCTGGAGAATCTGCGAGGCGTAGAGGAAGCAGGCGAAGTCGCGCGGTTCGTGGTATTCGCTGAGCAGGTAGCTGCGGATGAGGTTGTTGGCATGGTCACCGCCCCGCTGGTGCGCCATCATCACCTCCGAGGTGATGCTCCAGTCCCCGGAACAGGGCGCATAGCGCTTCACCGACTCGAAGCAGGGGAACGACTGGAAGCCGTACTCGCTGAAGAAGCGGCTCCGCTGGCGGTTGTACTCGGCGATGGGCTTCTTGGCGTGCCATACCTCCCAGTAGTGGCGGTCACCCTCGTGGTCGTTGCTCACCTTGCCGTAGTCGGAGAAGGGCGAGGTGGGCTGATAGCCCGTTCCGGGGGCGTATTGTGCCACCACCTGGTCGAGCATGTGGTAGTACTGCTCCTCGTATTCGGCCCAGATGATGTCGGCATACTTGGGGTCGACCTTCTGCACGTCGTAAATCCAGCCCGTGAGCCACGAGTCCTGGTTCTCGTTGTTGCCGCACCAGTAGACCACCGAGGGGTGGTTGCGCAGCCGCTTGACGTTGTCGATGGCCTCCTGGCGCATGTTCTCGAGCAGTTCGCCGCGTGCCGGATAGACCGCGCAGGCATACATGAAGTCCTGCCAGACGAGGATTCCCATGCGGTCGCACAGCTCGTAGAAGTAGTCATCCTCGTAGATGCCGCCGCCCCAGATGCGCAGCATGTTCATGTTCACGGCAGCCGCATCGCCCACCGTGCGCTCGTAGACCTCGTGGGTGACGCGCGGCAGGAAACAGTCGCAGGGGATGTAGTTGGCCCCCTTGCAGAAGACCGGTTCGCCGTTGAGCACGAAGCGCAGCGAGCGTCCGTAGGCGTCGCGCTCCTTCTCGACCACGACCGAGCGCAGACCCACGCGGGTCTCATCCTCGGCCAGTGTCTTCCGGCCCCGGGTGACCTCGGTGCGGAAGGTGTAGAGGTGCTGCTCGCCCATGCCCAGGCACCACCACAGCTTCGGGTTGCGGATGGTGAAGGGGACGGTGACGGTATTGAGACCCTTGTGCAGCGCCGTGCGGGTCTCGCCCAGCTTGCGCTCGCCGTCGTAGACCGCCACGCGGACCTCCTTCATCGGCCCGGCAGCCTCGATTTCGACCCGGGTCTCCACCTCGGCGCTCTTGCGGTCCACCTGCTTCTGGTAGTGGAAGACATCCTCGATGCGCAGGTCGTTCCAACCCCGCAGCTCGACCGGGCGCCAGATGCCCGAGGTGACCAGACGCGGACCCCAGTCCCAGCCGTAGTGGTAGCCCGCCTTGCGGGTGAAGGGGCTCAGCTTCTTGTCGATGAGCCCGCCGTTGGCCGCCTGGTCGTTCCACGCCTCGTAGTGGTAGGGGAGGGAGTCGTAGAGCGGCAGCGCCACCTTGATGGGCGAGTGGAAGTAGATGAGCAGTTCGTTGCCCTTATCGAGCAGCAGCTCCTCCACCTCGACGGCCCAGCGGCGGAACATGTTGTCGGCTTCGAGAATCCTCTCTCCGTTCAGATAGACGTCGGCATAGGTGTCGAACCCCTCGAAGCAGAGCCGTGTATGGTCGCAGGCCGCCACCTCGGGCGTGAGGTCGAACATGGTCCGGTAAATCCAGTCCTCCTTGTCAATCCATTGAAGTCCGCGCTCGTTGAGCCGGAAGTAGGGGTCTTCGATGATGCCGTTGGCCATCAGGTCCGTATGGACCACGCCCGGAACGGTGGCCGGATACCAGTTCGTGAGCCGGGCCTGTCTGAAGCTCCACCCCTCGTGGAGCTGCTGTACGGGAGCCTCGGCCCGGGCCGCCGGCATGGCGGCCCCGAGTAGAGACAATGTCATGAATAGTGCGATGATTCGTTGATGCATGGCTGATTATTGTTCCAGGGTGAGCGTGAGCGTCATCGTGTTGAGGTTGAGGTTGATGGTGTAGGTGCCCGAGGCGTATCCGAAGCGCTGTGGATAGAACTGCGGGTCGCCGTACGAATCGCTCGTCGCCTGGTCGTCGATGCGGAGCACGGTGCCGAATGCGGCGTCGGGCTGCTGTCCGTACCAGGGCCACCATCCGTCGGCCGAGGCGAAGATTTTGAATCCCTTGTACTCGTCGTCGAAGTTCATCCGGATGCCCGTGGCCTCCCATTCGTTCTCGCCCTTCTTGGGCAGGTAGGTGCGCGTGTCCCAGCCGCCCGGCGTGGCGGCGCCCGTCATCGAGTAGGCGGTCGAGTAGTCGACACTCTGCGTGAGGGTCATCTTCATCTCGAGCAGGTTGACCTCCATGGTGTAGACGCCGTTCTTGAAGCCCAGCTTGCCGGGGTATACCTGCGGAACGTCGGTGTCGGTGACGCGCTGCAGGGTGATGTTGTCGGCCGTGGCGTCGTCTGCCATCGCGTAGTAGACGCTCCAGTTCTCCAGCTTCTCGTACATCTTGAAGCCGCGGTCGCCGTTGCTGCCGAAGTCCATGACGAGGTTCTCGGCGCGGTAGATGCCCTCCTCGACCTTGGCCAGCGGCGTTCCGGTCCAAACCCAGCCCCAGGTGAAGGCGTCGCCCAGCAGGTAGAGCTGCTCGGGAAGCGCCTCGGCGGTAAGGTCTCCCGTGCGGGTGATGGTAAGCTCCAGGGCATCGAGGTCGAGGCTGATGCTGTACAGACCGTTCTCGTAACCGAACGAACCGGGCTGGTACTGCGCGTCGCCCTCGTTGTAGACAAGCGTCTTGCCGAAGGTGTCCGAGCCGAGGTCCTGGGCCGCAAAGCGCGGGTCGTCCAAATCGTCGAGGTTGCGCGAGAAGTAGAGCTTGAAGCCGTTGTTGATGCTTGCGGGCTGTACGCGCAGCTCGATGTCGGAGGCCTCGTAGCGGTGCGAGCCGGGCGACGTTTCGGGAATTTCGAGCGCCTGCGTGAGGTCCCAGCCCCACGAGGTGGCGGCACCCACCAGGTAGACGGCGGACGGATAGGCCGGATAGGCGGTCTGCGCCGTCACGGTGCAGACGAGCGTCTGCGAAAGCTGCGTGTCGAATTCATCGTCGCGGTTCTCGGCATAGACCACCAGTCGCAGCGGCGTGGCCACGCCCGGTTCGATTTCGAAGTCGGAGATGAGCATCCGGTTGAGCTCCTCGTTGGTGAAGTCGTAGCTCAGTTCGGTGCCGGCGTCGAAGACCAGCGGGTTGGTGAACATGTCGCCCTCGCCGTGGTTGACGTAGAGCGAATAGCGGACATCGACCTCGGGGTCGTCGGTGGCGGCGCTCCACTCGGCGTGGAGTACCGTCTGGTCGGGCTCTTCGGGCTCGACGAGGACCTCCTCGGCCGAGAGCGTCAGCACGGGAGGGGTGAGTATCCCCTCGCCCGGCGGGGTCGGCACGCTTGCCTCATCGTCCGAGCAGGAGACTCCCGACAGCAGAAACAGGGTCGCAAGACCCGTCGTCAGAAAGTGGAATTTACTCCTCATACAGGTTATGTTTAGGTTTTGGTTGTTTCAAGGCACGAGCAAAATTAAACCTTTCCGGAAACCTATGATAAGAAAGGTCAGAAATGCAAAAGAGATTGAACGAATCGTACTACATTCGATACTTTTCGGAACGGGATTGTGTGCATGTTCGAAACGGAAACGGGCTGATGGGGGCTTTTGTGTTTTCTTTTTGTGGTACTATTCGCTCTTTGTTTGGTATTTTCCGATTGAAATAGTTTGCATTCCTTGGAAAATTCTCACGCGAGGCGTATTTTTACATCGAAATGATTCGGCGATTTGCAAATCATTGAAAACCAACATACTGCTAAAACCAAATCCTTATGCGGAAATTCTTTCCCGTCCTTTTCCTTCTGCTGTCGCTGCAGACGGCAGCCCTCGGAAAGGAGAAAACCTGTACGATTCAGTCGCCCGACGGACGCCTCGAATTGACCGTTACGTGCGGTGAGCGAATTGTATACAATGTGAGAACCGAAAATGAGCGAGTCGTATCATCCGACGGAGTCGCTCTGGAGCTTGCCGACGGTCGGACGTGGGGCCTTTCGTCGCATGTGAAGCGCGTGCAGCACTACCTGCTCGACGAGCAGGTGCCTGCCCCCTTTTATAAGAGGTTGCAGGTTGCGGACCGCTGCAACGGCCTGCTGGTCGAGTTCCGCGAGGGCTTCGCGCTGGAGTTCCGCCTCTACGACGACGGCATGGCCTACCGCTTCCTCTCGCGTACGGACGACGAGGTGACGCTCCGCGGCGAGCGCGCCCCGTTCCTCTTCCCCGAAGGCTCCACGGCGGTGGTTCCCTACGTGCGCGACACGCCGCAGCAGCACGAAGGGCTCCCCTTCGGCGAGCAGTTCATGCAGTCGTTCGAGAATACCTATACCGAGACTTCGCTCTCCGCGATGGACTCCACGCGGCTGGCCTTCCTGCCGCTGCTGGTC
>ULSH01047730.1_pt1 | contig 14333 bp, 19 predicted proteins | sample 1956151 | NCBI WGS metagenome assembly ULSH01 (sample SAMEA4835702, study PRJEB28245) | human gut metagenome | biome: gut microbiome; material: fecal sample | place: Denmark | collected 2008 | reverse complement strand
CGCAAACGCCGCAGTCCAAACACCTGAGGAAAGGGGAAAGTTGTATTAATGTTTCATAATTAAAAACAAAAACTATCACAGCAAATTGTTAAGGGCGTATGCGCTCTTTTTTTATGCGAAAAATGTCTTATTTTGCGGTGGTGCAAGTAAGGCTTTTTTAAGTCATATATTTTTGTATGCTTGAAGATCTTGTCGGGGCGAATATTGCGCGGGCGGTCGGTGATGAAAACAATCTCACCGAGATACGTATGCGCGTTGCAAGGCCGCTTGTGTATTGCACCAAATCGGGCGAGAGAAAGGTTGCAAAAGCGTACGGCGTTGCGTATATCGTGTCGCAAAAGGACATTGATGACGTGCTTATGCGTGCGACCAATATGTCGGTGTACTCGGCATCTGACGAGATGAAAAAGGGGTATATACCTTTTGGCGCATACCGTATCGGGATCGGCGGTGAAGGGGTGTCGGACGGCGGAAAGCTGCTTGCGATGAAAAACATTTCCTACCTTGTTGTGCGTATCCCACATCAAGTCAAAAGCGCGGCGGACGAGATTGCAAGCGAAGTGATTGGCAAAGACATTCTTTCAACGCTTGTGATTTCGCCAACGGGAGCGGGCAAGACCACGATGCTCAGAGAGCTTGCAAGGATAGCGTCAAAAGACAAAAACGTGGTGATCATTGACGAGAGATACGAGCTTTGCGCGGTGTATCACGGCGCGGCGAGCCTTGACGTCGGCGATTGCGAGATTGTCAGCGGAGTGCCGAAAGTCGTTGCGTATGAAAACTGCATACGGGCGATGAACCCGGACGTGATTGTCACCGATGAGCTGTTTTCTTGTCAAGAAGTGGCGGCAATATGCGACGTTGCTCGGTGCGGAGTGAAGATATTTGCATCGTTGCACGGCGAAAGCGTGCAAAAGACGTTGAGCGATCCGCGGTTTGCGCCGCTTGCAAGCACGTTTGATTTTGCGGTTGCGCTATGCAAAAATCCCGTTGGCAAAATCGTTGAAAAGGTGCGATTGTGACTGACGTTTTGAGACTTGTTGCAGGTGGACTTATTGCGCTTTGCGTGTCATACGTTGGGCTTTGCATCAAGCGTAGATATCAAAAACGAGCGGTGTTTTTCAAGTCCGCAACCGATTTTACATCGGTGTTGACAACCGAGCTTGTCATGCGCAAAACGCCCATGCCCGAGATTGTGCAGAAGTTTTTGCAGGGTAGGCAGGGAGAGTTTGAAAACGCGCTTGCCGAGTGGCAGTCGTGCGCAAAAAAGGGCGATACGAGATTGGCGGCTTTTGAAAAGACGGCAATTCCCATTCTCAAAACCGATGAAAAAAAGGAAATTCTCGACTTTTTTGACGGCATGGGCAAGACCATGCTCGATGAGCAACTTGCGCACGCAAAGTATTATCAAAACATGTTTGAAAAGGCAAAAGCAAAGTGCGAAGACGAGGCAAAAAGACTGGGCGCAACGTATTTCAAATTGTGCGTGTTGCTCGGGCTTGCCGTGATGTTGATATTGGCATAGGTGGGGTATGGACGTAAACATAATTTTGAAAATCGCAGGAGTGGGGCTGTTGACGGCGATCGTGTGCGTGATTCTCAAAAAGACGGATCGTGACGAAATCGCGACTTTTGCCACGCTTGCGGGGCTTATCATCGTTGCGGTGCTTGTGATAGACATGCTTGGCGGCTTGTTTGACACGTTGCGCTCGATTTTGTCGCTGTACTGATATGATATTCAAGCTCATAGGCATAGCCGTGATAGGCGTGGTGGTTGTCACGCTTTTGAAGTCCGCAAAGCCCGAATTTGCGGTGTTTGCGACCATAGCGACAGGCGTTGTTATGGTGATCACACTGCTGTCCGCGCTTAGAGACGTGATCATTTCCTTCGATGCAATAGTCGAGAAAAGCGGCATAGACGACAGTGTGTTTTCGCTTGTTTTGAAAATCATCGGCATAGGTTATCTCACCGAGTATTCGTCATCGCTTGCGACCGACGCAGGCTGTGCGTCCATTGCTCAAAAGCTGCAATTTGGCGGCAAAATCGTGATATTTTTGATGAGTATGTCCATTGTCGTATCCCTTATAGACGTTGTGTCGCAACTTGTGTCCGTGATATGAAAAAGCATAGATTTTGTGCCGTGCAAGGCGTAGTGTCAAAACAAAAATCAAGCAAAAAGCGACTTGTTGTCATAGCCGCCGTTTTTGCTGTTTTTCTTGCGGCGCGGCTTGTTTTTTCGCCCTGCGTGGCATACGCCGACGACAAAACAAAGGAAGAATTGCAAAAGAATTTGTCGGACGCCGTGATCGATGCGATAGAGTCGCTTGACGTTAAAGACTTGCAAAAGTTTCTTGACAACTTGTCTTCGGACGGCAAAGCCGCGCTGAGCGCAACGGACATAAAGCAAATGCTCAAATCGCTTGCAAACGGCGAATCCGGCGATTTTTACGCAAGTTTTCTCAACCTTCTGTCCAAGACGGCAGGCAAGTATTTTCTCTCGTTTTTGCCGGGGCTTGTCACCATACTCGCGATATGCCTTTTGAAGAATATCCTATGCTCGATGACGGGCGATTTTCTCAACAACTCGACAAGCGAAGTGGTGCATACGGTGTGCTATTGCTCCATTGTCATCGTGCTTGTGAGCGGAGTTTTCACGATTGTATCGGCTGTTGCGGACACGATAACGCTGCTCACGGACTTTGCCAACGCGATTTTTCCCGCGCTGCTTGCGCTGTTGTCGGCATTGGGCGGAGCGGGGAGCGTGGGCGGATTCTCACCGCTTATGGCGGTGTTTTGCTCGTCCGTGATGAAGATGACAACAAGAGTGGTGCTGCCGTCCTTTGTTGCTTGCATAGTGTTTTGCATTGTCGGCAACGTGTCCAAAAGCGTGAAACTCGACAAACTTGCAAGTTGCGTGCGTTCGGCATCGGGGTGGCTTGTGGGTATAACTTTCGGGCTGTTCGGCACGTTCTTGACGGCGCAAGGCATATCGGGCGGTGTGGTGGACAAGGTTGGTTTCAACGTTGCAAAATTTGCCGTGTCAAGCTACGTCCCCATACTCGGCGGATATTTGTCGGACGGGTTCGATCTGCTGACGGCATCCGTTGTTATTGTCAAAAACGCACTCGGCTATGTCGGCGCAACGGTTCTTTGTTGCGTGGTTGTGTTTCCGCTTGTAAAAGTGGTGATTTTCTCGCTCTCGATGCGGCTTGGCGGCGCAATTGCCGAGCCTATCGGCGACACGCGAGTTGCGACCTTGCTCACGTCCGTTGCAAAGAACGCAAACCTGCTCACAAGCGCGCTTGCCGGGGTGGGATTTATGTTCTTTGTGATGTTGATGATGCTCATGTCGTCTTGCAATATGGGGCTGTGAAGTGAGGTTCGCCGTTGGCGAGTGAAGTTTGCCTGCGGCAAGTGAAGGGAGAGAAAGATGGGAGCGTGGATAGTTGCGATAACGGGTGTTATTTGTCTTGGCATATTGTTGGATATTGTTCTGCCGAGCGGGCAAACGACAAAGTATATTCGCGGCGCGTTTTCGCTCATTGTGGTGCTAGTCATAGTTTCGCCGATACCGTCGCTTGTCAAAAAAGATTGGCAGCTGAAGTTTGACGATTTTCAATTTTCGTCAACGCAGAGCGAGAGTGAGACCGCCACCGACGTGTATGGAGCAAGCATCAAAAGGTGTGAAGAAAACCTCAAAGCGCACGGCATAGACGCAAAGGTGGAAGGGGAGTTTGCATGCGGTGTGACGATGAGTGTGATCGTGCGTTTGCAGGACAGGAGCGTGCCAGGGGCAAGAGTGGTGGACATCGTGGCAGACGTATTGCAGATTGCGCCGCACAAAATCAGAGTGCTGTATGAGTAGAAATTTGATGGAAAAACGATATCAAAAGTCATCGCGCGCGCACGCGCGCGTGCGAATATGCGAGCGTGCATGCACGCGCATCAATAGAATTTATGCGCGCGCACGCGCGCGCGAAATATGCCGAATTTTGAATGTTTTTGCGATTGAGAATTTGACGAAGATTTGCAACGTATATTTATTGTGGAGCGAGTATGGAAGTTCTTGACCAAAGGAAAAAGGGAATTGCCGAGAAGATAAAAGACAGCGATTTTGCAAGGCGTATCAAGGGCATGAAAAACGCAAAGATTATCGCTTGCATATTCATAATCGCGATCGGACTTGTCATATACTCTACCGTAGCACCGTCAAGGTCGAGCAAAAAAGGCGTATCGACCATGACGGAAGAAGAGAAGCGGCTCTCGGCAATTCTTTCGAGCGTGGACGGCGCGGGCGAAGTGCAGACGATGATAACCTCGTCGGGCGGCAAAATCGTGGGAGTGCTGATTATAGCCGACGGCGCGAAAAACCCGATTGTGCGTTTAAGGCTGTTGCAAGCCGGATCGAGCGCGCTGGGAGTCGATAAGGACGTTGTGAGCGTCATGAGCAAACAATCAAAGTGAACCATATAGGAGGAGTATATGAAAATAAAATCGAAAACAAAAAAGATAATCGTATTGTCGGTTATGGTTGCGTTGCTGATTGCGACGGGGGTGTTGAACTTTGTGCTTAGCGACAAGCTCGGCTCGTCCAATCAAACCACCAACGGCAACACTTCAACCGTGACGCAGACCTTTTTTGCGGCGGCGAAGAGCGATCGAGACGCCACGCGCGAGTCGGAATTTTTGTATCTTGACGCGATCATGAATTCGGACACGGCAACCGACGTTGCAAAAAAGACTGCCCAAGAGCAAAAGCTCGCGCTTGTCGAGAGAATGGAAAAGGAACTTGCGCTTGAAACTCTCATCAAGAGCAAAGGCTTTGAAGACGTGATCGTGACAATCGGCGACAAGGGCGTGAGCATTGTAGTGGGCAGCGAGCAGTTGACCGCCGAGCAAGCAAACCGCATATTGTCTGTGGTTGTGAGCGAAACAACTTTCAAGGCAACGGACGTCAACGTCATACCGTACAACTGAAAACGGCAGGGCTTTTGAAAAAGCAAGGGATGTGACAACAAAACAAACCAGGGCTTTGCGTGCTAAAACAAAAAAGCATAAAACGCAAAGGCGCATTGGGGCATAGGGTGGAGTGAGCCGTCGCGATCGCGGCGGTTTCGCTTTTGCCGAAATAATTTTTGCGAACGATTGATATAATCTTTTCTCTGTGCTATAATACTGAAAAAAGGAGACGGCTATGGCAAAGGATTCTATGAAAAATTCAAGCGTACTCGGCGAAGTGCTCGTATCTCTTGCAACGGAAGCGGCAAGCGATGCGGAAGGCATTTGCATTTTCACGTCCAAGCGCAATCGCGGCGCAGTTTCCGCATACGTGCTGCCCAACGAGAAAGTCGCTGTGGATTTGACTGTCAACATCGAGCAAGGCTACACCGTTCCCGCCACCGTTGCGGCTCTGCAAGAGAAAGTGAAAAACAGCATCGAGAGCGCAACCAAATTCAAAGTTCAATCAGTCAACGTTCAAGTGATGAACGTCAATATTCAGCAATAGTATTATGAGAAGAGTAGCAAGAGAAAATTTGTTTAAGCTGGTGTTTGAATACACCTTTTACGGCACAGCCAACGATCAGACGTTGGAGCTGATGTTGCAAGGAAGCGATCTGACGGAAGACGACAAGAATTTCATCAACGGTTGCTACTTCGGCATCGTCACAAGAGAGGACGAGTTGAAGAAGATCATAGAAGATCATCTTTCGGGATACAGGCTCGAGAGAGTGTATCGCCCCGACTATGCGGTGCTCCTTCTTGCGACGTACGAACTTGTCGAGCACACTGCTCCCAACGCAGTCGTCATCAACGAAGCGGTGGATTTGAGCAAGAAATACGGCACGGACAAATCCGGCTCGTTTGTCAACGGCGTGCTTGCAAAGGTCGTCAAAGACATAAAATAAGAAGGAACTTCCGAAAATTGCGAATTTTGGCATAAAAACGCGTGATTTTCGGTTTTTTTTAACTCCAAAACTCCGAAAATTCGGTGATTTACTGCAAAAAAGGTGATTAAAGTGTCGATTGTGTCAGATAAAACCCCGTTTTCTGCAAATACCATATCCGTAAGCGAAGTAAACGCCACGATAAAAGCGTGCGTTGACTCTCCTATTTTCAAAGGATTGGAAGTTTTCGGAGAGATCTCGGGTTTCAAATTCAGCGGTCCGCACGCCTACTTCACGCTCAAGGACAAAGAGTCGCAACTCTCATGCGTGTGTTTCTATGCGGCAAAGACCTACAACCCAAAGGACGGCGAAAGCGTCATCTGCAAAGGCTCGGTGGACTACTACGTCAAGGGTGGAAGACTGTCCTTGCAGGTCAGCTCCATTCAGCCCGTGGGCAAAGGGTTGCTGTTTTTGGAGTTTGAAAGGCTCAAAGCAAAACTTGCAGAAGAAGGACTGTTTGACGTTGCTCACAAAAAGCCTATCCCCAAGTTTGCAAAGCGCGTGCTTGTCGTCACGTCAAAGACGGGCGCGGTGATACGAGATATCGTCACCACCGTACGCAGAAAGAATCCCGTCATCGACATCGTTGTCAAGGACGTGAGAGTGCAGGGCGAAGGCGCAGGCAAAGAGATTGCCAAGGTGCTTGAAAGGGTGGACGCGCTCGGATACGACGTCATCATAATTGCGCGCGGCGGCGGCTCGCTTGAAGACCTTGCTCCGTTTTATGACGAACAACTCGTGCGCACGGTGTACAAGATGAACACCCCGGTGGTGTCGGCGGTGGGACACGAAACGGACTTTTCGCTGTGCGATTTCGTGGCGGACGCAAGAGCGGCAACTCCCACGGCGGCGGGCGAGCTTGTAGCGTACGACTACTACGCAATGGCGGACGAGCTGAAAAAGAATATGCAACGTCTTTCAAGCAACGCAAAGAGAAGCTATGAAAGGAAGACGTCCAAGGCGCAACTCGATATGGCAAGGCTGCAAAGGCTTGCGTCCGAGTTTTATATCAAACGCACAAGGCGCGTGGAACAGTGCCTTGAAAGAAGTCAAAATCTTGTCTGTCGCAAATTCGATTTGGCGGCGGCAAGAGCCGAGAAGGCAACAAGCGCGCTCGACAATTTGAGTCCGCTCAAAATTCTCAAACGCGGATACTTCCGCTTGCAGTCGGGCAATGAAACGATAAGCAAAGTGTCAAGCCTCAAAGTGGGTGACGAGATCACCGCTACGGGCGGAGACGGAACGGTGCGCGCAACCGTGAACAAAATCGAACTCAACAAGGAGAACTGATATGGCTGAAATTAAGAAATTTGAAGAAGCTCTTCAACAACTCGAAGAAATCGTCAGACAACTCGAAGGCGATATGCCGCTCGATCAAGCGGTGAAGGCTTTTGAAAAAGGCATCGAACTCAGCAAAATCTGCATAAGCGATCTCAAAGCCGAAAAAGGCAAGCTCGCTTTGCTTGTGGACGACATCAACAATCTCACCGAAGAACTGAAACTTGACTGACACTGCAATATGAGAATATCTTCCGTCAACAAAATCGAATTTCTCGCAATGTTTGAACACGCGCTCAAAGACGCAGTGGGAGACGACGCTTTCACCATAGACGAGGGCATGCGATATGCAACTCTCGACGGCGGCAAGCGTGTGCGCCCCATGTGCGTGTATCTCGGCGCGCGCGGGGTAGGCGATGCGGACGCGGACGAGATCGTGCGTCTTGCGGTGGGGGTGGAGCTTGTGCACAACTATTCACTCGTGCATGACGATTTGCCTGCCATGGACAATGACGACTATCGCCGCGGCAAACTTTCCGTACACAAGAAATTCGGACACGCAAACGGAATACTCATAGGCGATCAACTTCTCACGCTTGCAAGCTGCAAGTTGCTTGACGGCGCAAGGGTGTACGGCACGACTTTTGCAAGAGCCGCACAAGAGATCACTTTTGCCGCAAAAGAAATGGTGCGCGGACAAGCAATCGATCTTGCAGGTTGCCAAAGCGAAGAAGACTATCTTGACATGTATTCTCAAAAAACCGCCGCTCTCATCCGCGGCGCGCTCAAAGCGGGCGCGATATGCGCAGGCGCGACCTTCGAGCAGATAGAAAAGATGGAAGAGTTCGGGGAATTGACTGGCGTATGTTTTCAGCTTGCCGACGATCTTCTCGACGAAGGGGAAGAAAACTCGATCGTGTCGCTCATCGGCGAAGAAGCCGTCAAAGACTTGCTTGCAAAACGCACGGAAAAAGCCTGCCAAATCGCAAGAGAGAATTTCAACGCGGACGAGCTTTGTGAGTTTGCAAACGCGCTTGCGAAACGAGAAAAATAAAATACATTTGCAAAAGTTGAAAAAGTTGTTGCCAAAACGGTTACAATTTGATATATTGTTAAGGCAATCGTGTGCGGGAGTGACTCAGTGGTAGAGTGTCACCTTGCCAAGGTGAAAGTCGCGGGTCCGAATCCCGTCTCCCGCTCCACACAAAGTATCGGCATCACCGATACAAGATATGGCATCATAGCCAAGAGGTAAGGCAAGGGTCTGCAAAATCCTCACCCCCAGTTCAAGTCTGGGTGATGCCTCCAAAAAACAGCATTTCGCAAGAAGTGCTGTTTTTCATTGTATCGGGTGACGGGATTCGGCTTCACGGAGTGAAGAGCGCAGTATGCGCAGACCCGCGCGGGTTCGTTCCGCAAGGTCGCCATCGAAGATGGCCACACCGTCTCCCGCTCCACACAAAGTATCGGCATCACCGATACAAGATATGGCATCATAGCCAAGAGGTAAGGCAAGGGTCTGCAAAATCCTCACCCCTAGTTCAAGTCTGGGTGATGCCTCCAAAAAAATGTCTAGCAAATCGCTAGGCATTTTTTTAACTAAATAAATCCGCTACGCGAATTTGTGAAGTTCACTGCGTGAGTGAAGTTCGCCGTTGGCAAGTGAAGTTGTCTGGGACAAGTGAAGTTTGCGATGCAAGTGAAGTTCACTGCGTGAGTGAAGATGAAGAGAAAAACAGTTTTGTTGCGCTTTACAATTTTCTTTCTGCGTGTTACAATCTTCCAAGAGTTAACTTTGCCGGAACGGCGGTATCGGAGCCGCAAGGCGGCGACCATATCGAGCGTCGGACTTGATGTGTAGTACAAGTGAGCAAGCGAGTGTTGTTTTTTTCGCTTGCGAACGAGTGGCATAATAAATGAAATTGCGCAAGTTATGTCTCGACCGTAAGGAACGAAGTGACGGAATAGCGATTGTTACGAAGTCAATCGCGTCGTGTGTCCCCCTGCTACGCAGTCGCCATGGGTTCCCTTTCAAGGGGGAACGGCGATAGGGGAAACACCTGAGGAAGGGGGATATTGCGTTTAATATGAGTATATTTTAACTTTGCCGGAATGGCGGAATAGGCAGACGAATGAACGATGTTCATCCCGGCGTCTGCGCAAAGACCGCCACGCATATATTGCGAACGGACGACAGTTTAATATGCCGGAATGGCGGAATAGGCAGACGCAAGGGACTTAAAATCCCTCGATGGAAACATCGTATCGGTTCGACCCCGATTTTCGGCACCAAAACACTTTCACGCAACCATGCGGAGAGTGTTTTTTGTTTTCGGATAACTTGCAGGCTTTTTGTTTTCAATCTTTCGCTTTTAATAAAACAGGTGAAAAACGTGTCGTATATCAAATGCAGGCTGCTCGTAATCATACATTTTGTTTTAATATTTGGATTTTTGAGCGCAAACCTATTGCCAAAACCCTATTCGTATGATAAAATTATTCAGTATTAGAATATTATATGCGTGCGCATTATGTGCGCGGGCGCATTACGGGTGGGAAAATGAACACTACTGCATACGCAAAAAGGACGTTGTACAAACCGATCGACTTTTTCTTCCGTGGCGTAGTCGATTACGCGACGAAGAGCAAGAAGGTTGTCTTTGTGGACGCATTCCAAGTGCTCAATGACAGATATTTGGGCAGAATGAGCGTGTGCAATTATTTTTATATCGCAGAAAATTCCGTCCGTATCAACGAATTGAACGTGATTGCTCTCGAAGAGCTTCGCAACTACGATCTCGTCATGCGCGAGAATTTCCTTATCCCCGACAACATTGTATACTGCTTGCCCGTATCCGTGCGTTTTTTGGAAAACGACAAAGATTTTGACGTGCTTATGCAGACGCTCAAAGATTGCGGCTACAAGAAGACCAATTTGATGTTGTCCTTTTTTGTGAGCACGCTCACAAGGCTTGACGAGGCAGGTGTTGCAAGATACAACCGTTTGCGCAAGTCGGGATACAAGATATGCGCGGCGGCGTTTGGCGAAGAATACAATTCTCTTGACGTGTTTGCGCAGTTCAATTTTGATTATCTTAGATGCGAGTCGGCGTATTTCACAGCCGATGACAAGAAAAAGAGAGTGCTTGCCATGCTCGTTGCCTATTGCAAAGCCAACAAAGTGGGTTTTGTGATGGAAGGCGTGGACACTCCGGGGCAGCTTGCAAGGTTCAAGCGTGACGGGGTGAAACTCATGACGGGCAGAGCGGTGTCCAAGCTCTCGCGCTGGGTGACCAACGAGTTTTTGGGCTTGAAAGAGCCGACAGGCAAAGCCAAGGACGAATATCTCAAGAGATTGCAAAAGGTGCTTGACGGAAAGAAGAAGTCCGAAGACGCGGAGCTTGAGGCATTGCGCAAAGCGGCGATCGAGCGTGCGCGCGCCAATGACGGCGAGAAGATTATGCCGTCCGCTCCGAGACCGGAGCTTGCCAAATCTCCGTATCAAGTGCGATTGGAGCAGCAAAAGCTCAACGCCAAGAAAGCCACCGAGCAACGCCTCGAGGCGCAGGCGAAACTTGTCGAGCAGCATCCCGAAGAAGATCTCGATCGCGAGAAGAAACTTATCACCGAGATGTCGCGTATGCGCTATGAAGGTGACGTGCAGAGCGCGCTTGCGTTGTCGTTTGCATCGCAAAAGAAGAGCGAGCTTGGCATAGACCGCACGATAGAAGAGACGCCCGATGTCGAAGAAAAGACGGTGGGGCAACAAGAGCCTATCGCGCCCAAAACCGAAGAAGTGGTGAGCCAAGACGAAAACAGCGTTGCCGCTCCCATCCGTCCGAATGCGCCGAGTTTCACTCTCAAGCCGAAAAAACAGAAGAAGATCAAAGCCGAGTTTGACAAAGAAGAGAAGTTGCTCGGCGAATACAAGTCGGACAGCATGTTCGGAGACTTGGGTATGGGCACGGGCATGAAAGGATTTGGCGTGACTATGCACGTCAAACCCAAAAACGAAGACGAGCCCGAACTTGTCGGAAGTTACAACGACAAGAGCCAGTGGGTTGACGAAGACGGCAACGTTTTCAACGGATACTTCGATGTAGACGGCAACTGGGTTGAATACGAGCAATTTGACGTGGAAGCGGAAGGTCACTACAACGAGAACGCTCAATGGGTGGACAAAGACGGCAACGTCTATGACGGCTACTTTGACGAGCAGGGCAGATGGATAGACTACACCTACACCGACCAAAACGGCGAGATTGTGGACAACGGCTATTTCGACGACAAGATAGGCAAATGGGTGCCGTACGGGTATTTTGCGGGAGATGGAACATATCACAAAATCGGCGCGTAGGCAACGACAACACGCAAGTGTGCGTATTGTCGAGAGCCAAGCTAGATTTTGCTTAGCTAACCGCTCATCAAAATTAATAATTAATAATGAATAATTAATAATTGCGGAAGGCGGAGCCTTATCCGAAAGCCCGTTCGGGGCGTACTTATAAACGGACTGTGCGACTTCAAAGACGGAACACGAGCCGCAACGGCGGCGACCGTATCGAGCGTCGGACTTGATGTAAAGTACGAGAATGTGTGGCGTTCTGTTTCGTAGCTGCCACACAGGCGAAGTGGCATAACAAGAGAAATAGCGTAAGTTATGTCTCGACCGAGTGTTGTCCCCCCGCTACGCGGTCACCGTGGGTTCCCTTGCAAGGGGGAACGGTGATAGGGAAAACACCTGAGGAAAGGGGAAAGTTGCATTAAAGTTTCAAACCAGCACCCGATTGCAATGAACGGCGCAACGCCAACAAACAAATATAAGCATAGACAAAACAAATGAGCGAAAACGAAGAGAAAAATTTGCAGACCGAGCAAGCGGTCAACGACGAGCAAGTCGGCGAGCAAGCCGATGCAAAGCCCGTTGAAGACGGCAAGCACAAGAAGTCTGCCAAATCGGGCAAATCCGCCCGTGACGCCAAGAAGTCGCAATCCCAGCTGAAAAAGGAGTGGGAAGACTCTATAGTTGCGTCCAAAAAAGTGAAGCGAGAAGAAAGCCGTCGCAAGCTCAAGCGCGTGATGTTGATCTTGCTCGTGTTTTCGCTTATCGTTACGAGCGTTGTGTACGTGATGTTGCTTTTCATCCAAGAGAACAACGTGCGCATCACGGCAAGCAGCAACAATCGCGAAAAGTCGATATCTCTGTCCATTGACAACGAGTATTGGACGCCGTATCTCAACGCCAACGGTCCGGAGCACATGTGGGACGTGTCATACAACAAGTTGTACAAAAGAGAGCCGTTGCACACGATTTCGGAAGTGAAGCGGATGTTGTCGGCGGACAAGGTGGAGCTTGGCGAGATGAACGGCGAGAAGTTTATCAGGTTCACGTTCATGCTGAAGAACACGGGTTCTGACAACACGAATATCGACTATGAGATGACGCTTGCCTACGACAAATTCGACCTGCAAAACGCCGTGCGCGTGATGTGGGGCGAGAGCTTCAAGAACGAAACTCTTGACGAAACACGCAAGACGGACGTCAAAGTGTATGCTGCGCTTAGCAACAATCAGCGTCTATACGGCACAAACGCGAACTTTTGGAAGGTGGGTGACGTATACAACGGAGTCGAGCTCAAAGAAGGCGATGACAAGGTTGGTCAACGTCGCACCAAGGAAGACGGCTTTGTGGAATACGTTGCATATCCGGTGGGCTCTGACAATGCGAGCTTTGACCTTCTCAAATACGAGAACGACATGTACGCAGACAGCGACAGCTATGCGCAAGCGATAGAAGGGGGCTACTTTGCCACCACGCCGTACTATGACAAGGACTATGTGTTCAAGCGCAGCACCACGATGGACAAAGGCGACATCATGTATTGCTATGTGTGTATATGGCTTGAAGGCAGCGACTTTGACTGCATCGACGCGCGCCTTGGCGGATATTGCAAAATCGGCTTGAACTTCACGGCGTATTGATCCGATGGTATTTGCCACACCATGTCATTCAGAGCGCAAGCGAAGAATCTCGCGGAAGCGAAACGAAAAACACATTTGAGAAAAAACATGAATACCTATTATGTTTACATCATGACAAATAAGCGTAACACGGTTTTATATGTGGGCGTGACGAACGATATTGAGCGCAGAGTTGCTGAACACAAAAATCATTTATTGCCGGGATTTACAGCAAGATATAATGTGGACAAATGTGTTTACGTTGAAGACTGCGGAAGCATCGAAGATGCAATAGCAAGAGAAAAGCAATTGAAAGGTTGGAGCAGAGCAAAGAAGTTTGATTTGATTGCCAAATTTAATCCCGACATGAAGGACTTGTCTGAAGAATAATGCCGAAACCGCGCAAATTGACAACAAATATTAAAATTTGTTGTCAAAAGATTAAAAATCTTTGCGCAGGGGCGCACGAGCGCGAGCGTGTATGCGATAAATCTATAAAATAAGTATATTTGTTGTATAACGTGTATAAATCTTTGCAAACAATCAAAAAGTATGCAGGAAAATGCATAAACTTGCATAAACTTGCAAAGAAAAAACATACAAAATGCTCCATAATCATGCAAATCGCTGTGAAAACGGGGTGTTTTGTGACAAAAAACTACAAAATGTTAGAAATTTTTCATTTTGTATATTGACAGAAATGCATAAAAGATTTATAATCTTCGTATAAATGACTGTATCGCACGCTCACGCACGCAATGCGTGTGCACACGAGCAGTCAACGAACATTGAGAGTGGAGCAGTGCAGTGGCACAAACAGTCCGAGCAGCTTTTGGATTGTGAACGCGAATATGAACGCGAAAAAGTCTACTGCATTGTCATAGCGAGCCGCACTTATTGTCATCCTGAGCTTGTCGAAGGATCTCGTGGAAACGAAACGTCACTATATGTGTGTCATTTCACATCATTCCGCTACTGCGAGATTGCCACGCTGACGCTCGCAATGACAATAGGGTTTTGCGACAAAACGCGAGCGGAGCTAGCCAACCTTTGCCACACAGCGAGCGGAGCGAGCCAACACCAAGCAGACAATCTGCGGAATTGTGGCATGAGCATTTATCCGTGTATGGACTGATAGCAAAGATTTT